>OHAY01001834.1_pt1 | contig 18434 bp, 20 predicted proteins | sample 1577191 | NCBI WGS metagenome assembly OHAY01 (sample SAMEA3541504, study PRJEB24748) | human gut metagenome | biome: human gut; feature: human-associated habitat; material: faeces | place: China | collected 2012 | reverse complement strand
TAGACTACCATCAGAAAGAGAGGAGCATAAGGCCACAATCGGTGCTTTGATTTTAAGTATTATCATTATTATTGCCGGAATCGGTGGCATGATATATACGAAGAAAGTAAGCTGGGAGTATAAGAATTCCACCGATGTCCGAACAATTGATGCACTCGTTTACAATTGTGCTCAAACGAATGAAAAAGACGATAACGGAAATCGAAAAGAAGAATATAAGGTAAGCTTTACTTATGAAATCGATGGAACAACATATGACGATTTTAAAACTTACTCTGAGAAAAAAAGAGAAGGAGATACTGTGCGGATTGTAGTTTACCGGGATTCAAAGGGAAGATACAAATTGGAACCAGGGCCAACTCCGTTTTACTTTCTTGCATTTGCTGCAATGATTCCGCTAGGTCTCATTGGTTTTGTCGCACAAAGTAAAGATCTTATCAAGTATCACCGGGAAGAAAAAGAGGGGAGAAGATTGTAAGTATTGGAAGGGAGAGGGGAAATGATGAAAAAATATAGAAAATTATCGGTACTTCTGATTGCTGCTATGCTTGTTGGACTTTGTGCATGTGGCTCAAAGGATGACGGGAAAAAGGGAGACGGATATAAGAAAGAAGTAGATACTTATACGAAGGAAAAGGATGAAGCAAGTATCAGCTTTGAAATTGCCAAGGAGTTAGGCTATCAGGAAAAAACGTCAGATACAAGCAGTTTAACACTAGCAAATCAAGAAAATGATACGTCGATTGATATTGTATTGTTCCATGAGAATTCGAAAAGTTCTACAGTGGTACGTGAAGCTGAGGACTACGGAGAAGATCACAGTGGTTTCGAACATATCACGATTGGGGATTACAAAGGCTCTAAGGTATTTAGAAGCTGGGGAAAAGAGGATTCCATTCGTGAGTGTGAGATCCGATTAGTGCTTACGGAACCATCTGATAAAAATATGGTTTATGCAGTGAAAGTAAATTTCACAAAGGGTCTCGAGTGTGAAGATTTAGATGTGAAGGAATTTGTTGATAGTGAGGATTTTATGCATTTCCTGAGTTCTTTTAAGGTAACGTTAGAGGATTCCGAGGAAGAAACAAAGTAGTAAAAGAAAAGATAGGAAGGAGGGGGTTGCGTGAAGGTACTTTCAGATAAAGCACAAAATAAGGTGATATGTGTATTCTTACTGATTGGTTCGATTTGGCTTGTTGTATATGGAATTACTCATATTTTTTTCAGTATAGAATATAAACTATCTTCCGATGTTCGTCAGGTAACCGCCGTTGTAAAAGATTATCAGATAAGTGTTATGACCGATGAAAAGGGCGATGAAGTTGTAAAGTATCACGCAATTCTGTCCTTTGAAGTGGATGGAAAAACTTATACAGGAAAAGATGTATTTTCCAGAGATATATCCCGGGGGGATGAAGTGACAGAGAAGGCTTACCGGGCTTTGAATGGAGAATACAAGCTTTACACAGGCGATATAGGTGATAACATTACCTCCGTTATGATGATCCCGGCGGGAATCATTATCTCCATATTCCTGATCTATGAAATATTTGGTAAGAGCAAAGAGAAGGAACAATAGGTCAACCAGATAGAATGATAGATGAGGAGGGATAAATATGGGATTGTCAGAGGCGATGCTGTTTGCGTTTGCAGCTACCATAATCTGTGCGTTTGCCATTGCTGAGAAAATCATTGACATAGACTTTGAACAGTTTATGCCAAAGAATTTGAAAAAAGCAAAAATGAAAAGAATTCTTGCAAAGCGTGAAACACCGTTGCAAGGGGCAAGGCTTCAGAAGGACATCAAGGATTCCTTTGAAAATGTATTACTTCCACTTGGAAAAGCAGATAAGGGTTATCTTCCAAAGAGAATGGATCTTACATTTCGCAGAAAGATGGTTCATCAGGTGGAACTGCTGGGAAAGCGTAAGCTTTGCCGAGATATCCAGGTGACGGACGTTGTACCACTTCCAAAAAATAATTTCAAAAGATGGAATGATGACGGACGGGAGTGGAGGGAGTCTATCCTGCAATGTAGTTCTTTGGAACGTCTTATTTCTCCTCAAGCTGGTAAGACAGTGCATCAGATCTATCGGAAAAACAGTTACCTTCGGATTCTTCAGTCAAGGCATATCCGTCATTCTGACCGTCAGGGTAAGAACAAGGAATTTTATTCCGATAAAGGAACGATCCTCTGTCCATCCTGTGGAGCTGAGGTGGAACTGAGCAGTCAGCAAGTCATCTGTCCATATTGTGGCGGTGTGATACAAAGTGAATTCTACGACTGGCAGACAGAGGCATTCGAAATTTATGAGAAAATGGGTGCGAACATGCAATATGGATTGTTATTGCTAGCTTACTCGGGCATCATGTTCCTGTGTCTGACCTTATGCCTTTACCTGATTAAAGACACGGATATTTCTCTTACCATAGGTGTAATTGCTACACTGCTTATACTTCTGGGAATTGCGAAAATTATCCAATCCAAGGAAGAAAAACAGGAAAAGCTGCCAAAGGAAATCGTAAGATACTCGGAAAATTATCTGAGATCCTGCATCAATGAGGCACTTTATAAAGATGTAAACAAGCCCGATCTGATGGATTATGGAATCGGATCGATCATACTTAAAAATGTTGTAAATACAGACAAAACAACAGAAATTACCGCTACGGCATATGGAAGTGAAACCTACCTGCCTGAGAGCGGAAAACCGTATACAAAGAAAACAAAAACGACACTCGTTTTGCAGAGGGCGAGATATCCAGAAAGAAGGAAGACGGACGGAGCATTTTTCAAGGAAAAAGATTGCCCATCCTGTGGAGCCAATTTCATACCAGATGAACACAATTGTTGTTCCTTCTGTGGTTATAGCTTCCAGGTAGACAATGCCAAATGGGTCGTGAAAGCAACAGGAGAATCATAAACGAGAAAAGAAGATAACCGGGATTCTGGTATTGGTTGAAAGGAGAATGAATTATGGCAAACAAATGTGCAATCTGTGGAGCAGAAATTAACTTAATCCAGACTCAGAAACTGGCAGATGGAAATTGCATTTGCCGAAAGAATTGTAGAAGTAAGGGTATGAAAGCATTTGACTATGTGCATGCAAATCTTCCAAGTGTTCAGTCACATTTGGAACAGGTAGAACGTGGAACAAAGCTTTGGGAGTACTTCTTTGAACCTCGTCTGAAAACAAAGAATAAGGCGCAGAAACTGAAACGATTTGGTGTGCATCTTTACGTAGCAGAGGATATCGGTTTTGTGGCATTTACCCAGGTGGATTATAAATTCTGGATATTCGGAAAGAGTACCAGAGCCTGTGTATATCGGATTGCAGATCTGCGTGCTTATGAATTCGAAAAAGAAGAAGTAAGAAATGGCGATAAGACAGAGAAAAAAGAAGTAGCACATCTTGCATTTATTAATACTCCGGGACTTTATGATGTATTGCTTCCGATGAATAATTGTCTGGATTTTGAAAAACTGAAAAAATATTTTGATAGTCTGTTTGGAATCCAGAAAACACTGGGCAATGCAATGAATAACTGGAAGAAACAGATGGATGCAGTGAAGGATATTTCAGTTGGATTCAATGCAGCGGTACGAGGAGATGCAGATATGGCAGAAAAGGCAGAGCAGGCAATGAACTCTCTGGATGCTGCAATCTACGGAGATCGTACAGAATGGATTCGGAGAGCGGATGAAGCACTTGCAGAATTTGATCGGCAGGCTCATTAAGAATAAGATTAAGAATAAGGGAGGAGGGTTTTCATGGCAAACTTGCAAGAATATAAATGTCCTTGTTGTGGTGGTGCGATAGCCTTTGACAGTACAATTCAGAAGATGAAGTGTCCATATTGTGACACCGAGTTCGAAATGGATGCACTGAAGGGGTATGACGACGAACTACAGGAAGAACAGGCAGATAGTATGAAGTGGGAAACCAATGCCGGTGGAGAATGGCAGGAAGGTGAAACCGAAGGATTACGTACTTATGTATGTAAGTCTTGTGGAGGAGAGATTGTGGGAGATGCTAATATGGCAGCGACCTCTTGTCCATTCTGTGACAATCCGATTGTCATGATGGGACAGTTCTCAGGAGTATTAAAGCCGGATTTGGTAATACCGTTTAAGTTGGACAAAAAAGCGGCAAAAGAAGGATTGATGAAGCATTTAACCGGAAAGCGTCTTTTGCCGAAGATCTTCAAGGATCAGAATCATATTGATGAGATCAAAGGAGTCTATGTTCCATTCTGGCTTTTTGATACCGATGTAGATGCCAATGTGCGTTACCGGGCAACCAAGATCCGTGTATGGAGTGACAGCGATTACGATTATACGGAAACCAGCTACTTTATGGTACATAGAGGCGGTAACGTTGGCTTTGAAAATGTTCCCGTAGACGGTTCGTCTAAAATGGCGGATGATCTGATGGAATCCATTGAACCATACAACTGTGCGGAAGCAGTGGATTTCCAGACTGCTTACCTTGCCGGATATTTGGCAGATAAATATGATGTGACAGCGGAAGAGAGTATCGAACGGGCGAATGCACGTGTGAAGCGCTCAACTGAGGAGGCTTTTGCTGAAACCGTTCAGGGATACAACAGTGTCACAGCAGAAAATAGTAGTGTACAGTTTCATAATGGAAAAGCGAAGTATGCATTATATCCAGTATGGCTTTTGAATACGACATGGAATGGAAACAAATACACATTTGCAATGAATGGACAGACCGGAAAATTCGTCGGAGATCTGCCGGTAGATAAAGCAGCAGCAACTCGCTGGACTGCAATTCTGGCGGTAGCATTCACAGCAGTAACCTATGGTGCGGCGACACTTCTGCACTTTATTGGACTATTTTAGGGGGGTGACGGAATGAAAAAGAAAATGAAAATGATATCGTTTTTACTTATCCTCATCCTTTGTCTTGGTATGACAATTCCGGCATATGCAGAGGATTCCGAAGGCTTTGCGGATGAATATTACCGGGTGCAGGATCAGGCTGATCTTATGACTGACAGCGAGGAAAGTGAATTGCTCGATGTCCTGGATGAAATCAGTATCCGACAGAAGATGGACGTAATCGTCATGACAACGGATACACTCGAAGGATTAACAGTTGAGGAATTTGCAGATGACATGTACGACTACTGCGAATATGGATATGGAGCGGATAAAGATGGTGTGCTGTTATTGATCAGTACAGAAGATAACGATGTTTATATATCAACCTGTGGTTATGGTATCACTGCTTTTACCGATGCGGGCATTAAGTATATTCCAAAACAGATGATGGATGATCTGAAATCGCAGGATTATTTTTCCGCATGTATGACATTTGCTGAACTTTGTGATGATTTTATTACACAGGCACGAAATGGAAGCCCGTATACAGCAAGGACACTTCCAAAAGATGCATTACCATTCTATTGGATCTTTATTTCCATTGGTGTTGGTGTGATTTTGGCATTCATTATTGTTGGAAGAATGAAGGCACAGTTGAAGACCGTTCGCTTCCAGGCGGCAGCAGGAAATTATGTGAAAGATGGAAGTATGAATGTCACAGAAAGCAGAGATTTGTTCTTGTACCATACGGTAACAAAGACTGCAAAAGAAAAGAGTTCTTCAGGCAGCAGCACCCACACATCATCTTCTGGTAGAACGCATGGTGGTGGAGGTACGAAATTCTAGGAAGGGGGTGACAGATGCTTTTGGTATGATTTCTAGTATCTGTTTTTGTTTGCTATGATATATTTTGCTCTGGGAAACCCGCTTTCTATTCTTGGGTGTGGGTATATAGTTTCTGGACAACTCTATTATACCATATCCAGTGATGGGGTATTTCATTTTTAGTAACAAAAAATGCCGTATTTATGCGGCTTGTGGCGTTTCGCAAACGCCTAGATAATAAGTAATTGAAAGGAGAGAAGATTATGAGAAAAAAGTTGAATTTGTTATTTGGACTAGTGCTTATCATCAGTATGATAGTATTGACTGGTTGTGGAGGCTCCGGAGAAACAGGAGAAAAGAACCCGTATGAAGGGAAATGGGTAGCGGTGTCCGCTCAGATGATGGGAATGTCCGTCAGTATAGATGAAGTTTTCGGAGGAGATTTTGAATTTGAAGTGAAAAATGGCGGAAAAGTTTCCTTTTCAGCTGGAGACACTACAGGGAATGGAAAATGGTCTGTCGAAGATGATCAGTTTATCTTGAGCATCGAAGGAGAAGAAATAGTGGGAATCATCGGAAAAGATATTATTTCTTTTGATAATATGCTCGAGATGGGAGTAAAGGTGATTTTTGCAAAGGATGGAACGGATGCAATGGATCCGGCACTCTATCTGACAGAGGAGGAAAATGCAGTCATAGGTGAGTGGGCTGCAGAAAGTGTGGAAGAACTTTTAGGAGACGGACCTCAGACTTCTATGGAAGGAGTAGACAACATCAATGATGCACTGCGTCTTGATTTCAAAAGTGACCGTAATGTAACAGTTATTTATAAAGGGGAGGAGATTGGGACTTTCCCATGGTCAGTTGCACTGGGATATTGTTCGATTGAATCAGAAAATCCATCTCTTACAGTGATGATAAATGACGATGGTACTTTGAAAGTAGACTACAGTGATGATGATGACTACTACACATTCCACTGTGTAAAAAGTGACAGTGAATAACTGAAAAGGATGTGGAAATCATGAAAGGAGGGAAGACGCCATGAAAAAGAAACTGTGGTGTGTGCTGTGTATCATGATATGCATGATGATGATAGCGGCATGTGGACAAAAAAAGAATCCGGAGAAGAAAAAATCGGAAAAAGCAGAGCAGGAAGAAACAGAATTTAAAGACAGAGAAAGTCTTAAATTAAGTTTATTTACAGTGTATTATCCGAAGGCATGGAACTACGATAAAGAGAATATGAAGAAAGATGAAGAATATTCTTACGTTAGATTTTTTGATGGAGATACAGCAGATGGATCCGAGAATGTCATTTCTATAGAAGCGACCAAGGAGGATTCATATACATATCGAAAGAGTTTAATTGCCTTTGGAGTGGATTTAGAGGCATATGCTGAAGGGAAAATGGACACTGTAACAATAGGAAATGCAGAATATACAGCAATGCCGGAAAGTAATTCCATAGAAAAAACGTATATGTATCGTTATGAACAGTCTGGCACATCCTATGATATCAGAGTAAAAGGACAGGAAATAGATGATTCTGACAAAGAATTGCTGGAAGGAATTGTGCTGAAATTAGAGGATGAAGGAAATAAAGACGCACCATGGCCATGGGAGGGAGAGCCTCTTGAACCTGTATTGGCAGAGCAGATGGTAGGTTCTTATACAATCGTTCCGGAATATATCCCATTTAAAGAAGCACAGGGCGTTATGCAGATTATGGATCATCAGTTTGTAAAACAGGGCAATCAGGTATTCCATCTGCTGGAGAATAAACTGGATACTTATGAATATTCAGAAAGTGGACTTGAATTCGTTTCTTCGATGGAATTAGACGATGATTTTGAATATTTGTCTGGGGACAGCAGTGGAATGTTATATCTTTCACCGGGAATCGGAGATGTAATTGGCGTAAAAGATGGGAAAAAAGCACTTCAGACAACAGTAGACGGAGATCTGAATATGCATCCATCCGGAGAATGGGGAATCAGTTTCTGGGTGAACAGTGATACTCAGAAGATTGCGAATCAAGGCGGTAACCTGACGGCAGAACCGTGGATACTGACCGGATTAAATAACGATGAAGAACGCAAGGGACTGTTTTCCATGATAGATGACGTACAGATCACGAATAGTCATATTATGGTTGCCGGATCCATGGCTGCGGAAGATGAAGGCACAAAAATTGTTGTTTATGATTATGATGGTAATCAGCTTTTGAAATTAGGTGGAGAAGATATCAGTTCTCCGGACAAGCTCGGTTCCATTACGGGCATGGCGGAAACAGAAAATGGTTTTGTGGCTGCAGATGGAAATATGCGCGAAATACAATTTTGGGCAAAAGATGGAACGCACGTAGGTGCAATTTCTACAGAGGACATATTTGGTGTCAGTTATCCATGGCTGGAAGATATGCAGCTTTTAGATGACGGCTCTCTGTTAATTATGCTGACACAGGAACGAGACGATGGATCAGCAAATGAATTGATGTTTTTCAGATTGACAGGATTTTAATTGAAAAAATAAAAATCGCTTGCCGGCAGAAATTTATCTGCCGGCAAGTGATTTTTCTGTTTCCTGTTTCCAATATAAAGGTAGAATTTTATCACATCAGTGAATCAATTTTCATATTTATCGTATACAGATATATACAACATAAATGGCATAGAGGATCAACATCAGGAGCCCCTCCTAGTATTTTCAGCAAGAGCAGGCTAGAAGGCTGCAGTTGATCTTTAATGAAAACCAGGGATTTCTGCCCCTTTGCATTTTCCGATTACTTTTCCAAAGATTTTAAAAGAATCAGATTCATAAATCTGGATTGGATGATACTTTTCATTTAATGAAACAAGGTAAACTCCATCCGGACCGTCATGTAGTTCTTTGATATAGGTATTGCCATTAAGATAGAAGATACCGATTTCACCGTTGGAGATACTGTCTTGTTTTCATAGCGACATGAATTCATTTTATGCAAGTGTGGAAATGCTGCATCACCTGGAATTTGCCGGAATGCCTCTTGCAGTTGGTGGTGATCCGGAAGCCCGGCATGGAATTGTGCTGACAGCAAATTATATTGCGAAGCGAAAAGGTGTAAAGACCGGAATGGCATTATGGCAGGCAAAACAGGAAATCTATTCGGAGTATACGGACAAGATCGAGCCATATGGGATTGATGAAGCCTGGCTGGATGTATCAGACAGCAGAAATCTGAAAGGAAGCGGAATAACGATTGCAAGAGAAATCAGCCATCGGATTAAATACGAACTGGGTGTAACGGTAAGTATTGGAATTTCCTGGAATAAGATTTATGCGAAACTTGGTTCAGATTACAAAAAGCCAGATGCGATTACAGAGTTTAACCGGGAGAATTATAAAAGTATGATTTGGCAGCTTCCTGCATCGGATCTGCTTTATGTTGGAAGACAGACTCGGAAGAAACTTTAGAAGCTGGGTATTCGAACCATTGGGGAACTTGCAGAAAGTGATGAAGCAATGTTAGAAAGCCATTTGTTTTATGAAGTGGATAAATGGTTTATGGAGAGAAAAACAGCATAAGGAGAGAGTGGTATAGATGATATTATTTGGATTATTAACCGGTAGGGATAGTCACTTTCCCTTTATATTCCTGCCGGTTTTACATACGAAGATGGATTCCGGTCAGCAAAGGCAACTCATACAATGCTTTTTGGACATCTTCCCATAATTCACTCATCCAATAAAAACCTTCATCCGATATCAAGACTATATGGGATTCTTTGCTGTTAATTTTCCTAATAAATATCTTTCTGTGCTCATAAAACAATATCCCATACGGATTCACCTCATCAAAATTATTCACAGAATTATACGTTATTTCTGCACTGGAAAAATGGGAGAAAACGTTCCAAAACATTCCAAAATGCAAATTCCGTAATAAGTTATACGGAATTTCAATTTGACACTAAGCATCATTAGTATACTTAGGTTGAATGGTGTGAATAATTATACAAAGAAAAGGCATAATATCCGAAAATATACAAAGTATCCTGCTGTTATAGATGCTGTCATAGACCTAAATGTGAATTTGTATTGCCTCGTATTACCTTATGTTAGATCAGTTACATAGTGTTAATGAAATACTGCTTAAAACCATGTAATATCAATATACTTAGCTGCCATAAAGAAATTTACTTTATGTGCAAAAATACTTCTACTTAGATGTCGCGAAATCAAAAGAAATGCACCTATATTGTTTTAAAATCAAAAGAAATTCAATAAAGATGAAAAGAAAAAAAGTTATTGTACAAAAAAGGTGAACGAAAAAGAAATTCAGCAAAAGTGACGATAAAACACGAACTTAAACTCAGTATAAATGAATAGATATTTGTACCGGATAATAAAAAAGCCGGGGGAGCATATATTTCCTGCTCTGGTTGTGTAAAAAAGATTGATGGATATGAACATACAGTTGTTATGGAAGATAAGACAGTTATCCCAATTGAACAGATAAGTGATATAGAGGGAGAAATGTTTGGAGATATGTTTTAGTAACGCGAGGAGAAGATAAATGAAAACCTTGAACGATTACATGGCAATGTCCTACCGTATGGAAATTGTAGAAGACAAAGAAGAGGGAGGATTTGTAGTTTTTTATCTAGATTTGCCAGGCTGTATTACTTGTGGCGAAACAATAGAAAGTGCAGTAGAAAATGCACAGGATGCAAAAAAGGCGTGGCTTGAAGCTGCGTTGGAAGAGGGGATAGAAATTCATGAGCCAGTTAGCTTGGGAGGGGTGTGATGTATATATTTCAAGATATTAAAATTTGCGAACAACTTTCTAAACGCTTACCGAAAGGAAGGACTTTGACATCACATTAAAAAGCACCTTGTAGGTGCTTTTTCGTACGTGGGAAGATTATTTTATTGTTGACAAAGCCGAACGGCTTATTTTATATTTAAATCACAGGAATAAAGCCGAACGGCTTAAAAAATCAAATTGAAAACAAAATAAAGCCGAACGGCTAATTTTATGGAGACAATATGAAAATTATAGATTCGATAACATTAGGAGCAACTATAAGGGCAAGAAGAAAAGAATTAGGTTATACGCAGAGTGATTTGGCAGAATTTACTGGATTCAGTATTAGTTTTATTTCTGACTTAGAAAGAGGGAAGAAGACGGCAGAGATTGGAAAAGCTTTACAGTTAATTCAACTGTTAGGAATGGATATAAAAATAGAAAAGAGGGGATCAGATGAGTAGAATATTATCTGTTTATATTGAGAAAAATGGAAAACAGGAATATGTAGGTAAGATTGTTGGGGATTCTTCAGTAGATGCTTGTTTTTCTTATGATGATAGTTACATAGAAAAGAATGGAAAACCGATTTCTATTAGCTTACCTTTAGAAGAGAAAGCCTTTGATGAAAAAAGGACAAGATATTTTTTTGAAGGTCTTTTGCCGGAAGGGTTCACAAGAAAATGTGTTGCAGATTGGATGCAAAAAGACGTGAATGATTATCTTTCAATTTTGGCTGGACTTGGCAATGAGTGTCTTGGTGCAATTCAGATTCTTGATGAAAATAGTGGGAAAATAGTACCGGATTATCGAAAACTAACTGAACGTGAGGTTGAGATACTGGCAAAAGAAGGAGCGTCGGAAAGTGCAGAGATTGTGACAAAATCGCATTTGTCTTTAACTGGAGCATCGGGAAAAGTGGGTTTGTATTATGATAAGGCTAATTCTCAATGGTATCTTCCTTTAGGATCTATGCCGAGTACACATATTGTGAAACAAAGTCATGTACGTTTGGAAAAAATTGTTGTAAATGAGCAACTGTGTCTTTTGACGGCAAGTAATTTAGGGATAAAAGTACCAAATAGTTTTATTATAAATAGCCAGAAGATGCAGGGAGAAAATATTTTATTTGCAACAGAACGGTATGATAGAAAATTTAAAAAAGAAAATTATATGTTAAAAGATCTTCAGATCCCATTTAGGTTGCATCAGGAAGATTTTGCGCAGGCAATGGGAATTTCATCTTCAATGAAATATGAAAAAAAAGGTGATCATTATCTAAAGAAAATGTTTGAAGTGATTAGAAAATGCTCTTCAAATCCATTAGAAGATCAGAAAAAATTGTGGGATATTTGTATCTTTAATTATCTAATTGGAAATACAGATAATCATATAAAAAATGTATCGTTGCTTTATGCAGAGAATTTGAATGACATTCGTCTTGCGCCGGCATATGACATGGTCAGCACAATGATTTATGAGAGTAGCACAGAAAATATGTCTTTAGGAATTGGTGGGATTTATGATATACGAAAAATTACAAAAGAATCTTTTGAGGATGAAGCGGTAGCTATTGGGTTGGGTAAAAAGTTTGCAATGAAAAGAATTGACGAAATGAGAGAAGGCGTCCAAGATGCGTTAAATGAGGCAACAGAAAGTTTGGCAGCAGAAGGATTTGATTCTGCAGAAGAAGTAAAAGAAAGAATTATGCAAAGAGGAGGAATTCATTATTTGTAATATTTGCGGGGAATAGTATTCCCAAAAGGATAGATGATAGACGGCTAAGAGAGGCGAGCAAAAGCAAATAAAGTGAATGGGTTACTAAAATATGAAAAATGAAACTTAATGAAATAAAATCGAGGAGAATAATATATGCAAAGTGATATGTTAGAAAAATGTATAGCAATTTCGCAATCTCATTTTTTGTATGTTCCTTATAAAGATTTAACAATTGATCAAATATATGGAGTAGATGGCATTGGAAATAAAGCATCAAGAATTTGTCATTATTGTTCTGTAGATGTACTCAAAAATATTTTAGAAAACGAAAGTTTGCGATTTAGTGACGTGCGTTTTTTAAATGATTCTACAGAATTTATTGAAATTATTCCCTTAGTGAAATATGTTGCACAGCATGAAGAATACGCATCAGAGTTTATAGATATGATTCTTAATGACAGTCTTATAAAAGAATTAGAATCTTATAGACAACCATATATAGGAAAAGAAAAAAATACGCAAAATTATGCGGAAAAAGTCTATAGAACATATACTTGTTCTTTTTCAACGAACAAAGATTCACTTACTATGTGGAATTATTATGCAACATCTGGAAGTGGTGTTAATCTTATTTTTGATTTTGCATGGAATTTGTTTGAGGGCAGCGATATCTCGGAAGTAAATAATAGTAGTCATTTGGAAAATGATATTACTATTTGCCGAGGACTGGTTTTATATCAAAGAATGGATAAACAGAAGTGTATTAAAGCTCTTCTAGATAATTTATATGAAGTATATTTACAAGAAGATACCATTGAAAAATGCCAGAGTCATATTCAATGGGCATTCAAAGAGGCGATTAATAATATGAGATGTTTTTTCAAGAATGATTCTTTTTCATGTGAAAATGAGTATAGGGTTATATTGAAAATACCAGAAGAATTATTATTGGAAGAAACTACTGGACAAGATGGAATTCTAAAAAAAGGCCAATTTAAACGTGGAAATATTTTAATACCTTATGTGGATTATAAATTTAAAAGGGATAGCTTAAAGGAAATTACGTTGAATCCTTATGTCAAAGAAAAAGAAAGTGTATTTGAATTGGGAATCAGAGAATTATTATGGCAGAATAAAATTCATAATGTACAGATTTATCGTTCAGCAATTCCAATGAGAAAATATTTCTAGTAATATAGGGCTAAGTATGTAGTATGTTTGTAATAATTTAATGATTTCATATCAGGTGTTACACCCTGTGTTACACTCGCCAAGACGCTGTGCAAAACCTCCATTTCTAGGCGTTTCTGAGTGTAAATACGGGGTTCGAACCCCTGATCGCGCACTAACAATCACTGTTTTTACAGACATAGGAGCTGTAGGGACGGTGATTTTTGTGCATAAAAAAGAGAGAATCTTTATTATCCGAAGTATAAAGAAAGTAGAAGAAAATTATCACTCTTTTGCATTATACGTAAGAAAAGAAGGGCGTATAATAAAATATTATAAAATGATAGATTTTAAGTAGTTTTAAGAGGACAAGGTACACTTTTGTGATAAAAAAGGAATCCTTGGCAGTAGAGTAGTTGTTGAGGGGAAATCAATTATGCAACAGAAAGTGTTTCATCCTGCACAAACGGAAGCACCGTGCTTAGAACCGCTTTATATTATCTTGAAAGTGGATTTGCAGCATAAGAAGTATGACTGTGTCTATTCACAGGACCATGCAATTTATGAAGAAGTGGAAAAAACAAGATCGTATGATACATTTATCAACCGATATGTAACAAAATATGTTTATGAACCGGATCAAAGAAAGGTGAAGCAGTTTTTATCTAGTGAGAGCCTAAGAGAAGAAATGCCTGGTAGATGCATGGAAAGGCAACTTTTTTATCGCAGAGTATATGCTCATCCGTTTCATCCGTATGTTAGGGTGAAAGCAATCAAACATATCGATGAGAGGGAACATACAGTAATGATCACCTTACATCAGGAACAGAGTGTTTATCCAAGTGTCTTAAAAATGAAGCAGGAATTAGATAAAAAAGAGGAAACGATCACCAGACAGTTCTGGGATACGATTTCTTTATTAAGTACTGTTTTAGAACATAATCAGTTGAAAGAAGCAGACTATCAGGATCAGATTGGGTATTATACCAAGCAGATCTATTGCCAGTTACAGCAAGAATATCCGGAATATGGAATCACGGAGGAAGAGATTAATGTGATCGCCCAACTGGCTCCGATTCATGATATTGGAAAGATCCGTGTTCCAATAGAAATCTTAAATAAAGAAGGGAAACTTACAGAGGAAGAGTTGAGCATTATCAGAGAACATCCGCTTGTTGGTGCGGAAATGACAAAATGGTTCCCGAAGGGAAAGAAAACGGAAAAGCTGAATCAGTATAGTTATGAGATCTGCAGACATCACCATGAACGCTATGACGGATCCGGGTATCCGGATGGATTAAAGGGGGAGGAAATCCCGCTTTGTGCACAGGTGGTCGGACTTGCAGATGCCTATGATGCCCTGGTTAGTGTACGTCCTTATAAGAGAAAGATCACATCAAAAGAAGCAGTAGATATGATTTTAGACGGAGCATGCGGGGCGTTTTCAAAACAACTACTTCAATGTTTTCAAAAAGTGTCAATGAAACGAGACTGGATAGAAAAAGCAGATTGAAATCAAAAGAATAGTTCAGGCGTGGAACAAAAATGATAAAGTAGTGTGAAAAGATTTATAAGTTTGATGTATTGAAAGAACAAAAGAAGAGGGTATAATTATACTTAAACTAGAACGTTGAAAGTTCGAGTTTAGAGGTGGAAGCGTAACATGAAGAAAAGAAATGACAGACAAAAAAGTGATACAAATACCGTACAGGAGACAACTTTAGCACAAGATCTCGTACAGTTATTGTTAAAGATCGTGCTTCTTCTTCTGGTTGTATTTCTCATTTTTACTTTTCTTTATGGGATCGTAAGAATTAATGATATCTCTATGAAACCATCCATTAAGGACGGAGATCTGGTGGTATATTACCGGCTGGATCACAGATTTATATCCGGAGATGTTGCTGTTTTCGAAAAGGATGATAAAACAACGACCGGACGTGTTGTAGCTGTTGCCGGTGATACCGTTGACATTACAAAAGACGGACTTAAGATCAACGGCGCAGAGCAGATCTCACAGGATATCTATTTTGATACAACCCGGTTTAAAAACGGAGTCGATTTCCCACTTACGGTGAAAGAAGGTCAGGTCTTTGTACTTGGAGACAACAGACCAAAGGCCAGTGACAGCCGAATTTATGGATGCATTAATCTAAAAGACATCCGGGGAAAAGTCATCGCGATTATTCGGAGCAGGGGAATTTAAGTTCCACATCCGTTAATCAAATATAAAAGTATAAAAATTTCACAAGGGAGGAAGAAATCATGAGCATGAAAAAATTATCTAAAAAGATGCTCGCTGTTGTCGCAGCAGGCGCTATGACAATGGGACTGGCAATGCCAGCATTTGCAGCAGGTGCAGGCGAAGAAACAACAAAGGTGACAAAAGCTTACATCAGCAAGACTTACAACACAGAAGTTGGAAAAGCAATGGAGTTTAAGTTTACTGCCACACAGAATACAGCAGACGCTGATGTGGTAAAGTCAGAGGTTGCTTGTACAATTCCAAGTATTAGTTTCATAGAAAGTGAGACGGGAACAACTAAGAAAGTTAGTAGTAGCGAGATTAAATTTGCTCCTTTTACTGAGGAAGGAAAGTATGAATATACTGTAAAAGAGAAAGAATCTAATCCGGTTATTAATGATAGTGCTAACGAAAAGCTGATCATGTCTAAAGCTGAGTACAAAATGGATGTTTACGTTGTAGAGAATCCGGTTGGAACTTTTAAGGTTGATCAAATCGTCGTAAATAAGACAAAGAATGACAAAGGTGCAGATGAAGGCGGTAAAGTAGATATCAGCGGAGACCAAACTAAGAATACATTTAATTTTGTCAACACTTATGTACAGGAAGCTGGTACAGGAACAGATCCTACAAATCCAGATCCAGACTATAAAAAAAATGGTGCATTAAATGTATCTAAGACAATCGATGCACAGGGTGAAACTCCTAGTACAACTGATTCATTTAGCTTTACAGCAAAATTTATATTTCCAGAAGGAACTGATGCAACTACACTTGGTGGTGTAAAGGGTAACGGAAAAGATGTTACATTAACAGAAGGAGCTTATACATTTACTCTGAAACATGAAGAGAATATGAAATTCACAGGTCTTCCGGTTGGAACAAAGATCACTGTAACTGAGGCAGGAGCAGCAAACTATAAGGGTAGTGCTAGCGTTGTACTTAATGGTGGCGATGCAAAAATTGTTGCAGCAGGAAAATATCATGAAGATCTTACAGCTGTAGATGGCAATAAAGATAAACTTGGACAGAACAAAAATACAGTTGATGTAACAAATACATACAACCATGTACCAACAACAGGTATTATCATGAACACACTTCCATACGTTCTGATGATCGCTCTTTGCGGCGCAGCACTCTTTGGATTTGTTGCTTTCAAACGCAGAAGATAATTAAAAAGAATTAAATGGATTTAAAAAGGGGATGCTGTGCGGCAGGGCACTGTCGCATCCCCTTTCTTAACAAGAAGGGAAGATAAGGACAAGTAGATATGAAAAGATTAGCAAAGAGCATAGTAAGCGGAATCGATCATATGGTAAATTTTATCGCACTTATGCTGATCCTTTTGCTGATGTTTTTGTCCTGTTATATGTTATGGGATTCCAATCAGGTGTTTGAGGCAGCGGATGCAAAGAACTACGAAGCCTATATGCCAAGCGAAAACCATACAAAATCATTTGAAGAATTACAGAAGATCAATCCAGATGTTTTTGGCTGGATCCGGATCAACGATACAAATGTCAATTATCCTTTGCTTCAGGCAGAGGATGATGATACGTATATGAATACGGATGCGGAAGGAAATTATTCCTTAAGTGGTTCCATTTTTTTACATTGTGCCAATTCACCGGATTTTTCAGATTTTAACAATCTGATCTATGGACACCACATGGAAAAGCATAAAATGTTTGGAGATGTGGGACTTTTTACAGAGAAGAAGTATTTTGATGAACACCCTTATGGGAATCTTTTTTTTGATGGGAAAGATCATGGAATCGAATTTTATGCATTGCTTCAGGCAGATGCTTATAATGAGCGACTCTTTAGTGTTTGCCCGGAAACATCGGAAGCAAAACAGGAGTATCTGCAGGAAATCTTGGACAATGCTTTATATAAACGAAATCTTAACGTTACAGAAGAAGACCATTTGGTTTTACTGATTACATGTACTTCAGAAATGACAAATGGAAGAAATATATTGGTAGGAAGACTTACGGAGCAGGTTTATCCTGAAAAAGAGAAACCGAAAAATGTAGGAACCGGGATCGATCAGATCCGAAAACTGGTCATATCCGTTCCGGTTCTTTTCTGGCTCATACTACTTCTTCTTATCCTATTAATACTTGACCAGATACTAAGAAAGAAGGGAAAGAAAAACGATGAACATCCTTGATTTAAAGAAAATAAATATCATAGTGCTTAGCCTGCTTCTTTTCCTGAGTATGCAGATACCGGTGTTTGCATCTGAAAATGCAGCCGAAGTAAAAATTCCTGTCGTACAGGTTGTTGAAAATGAAGCAAAAGAACAGGCAGAAGAATTTTCCTACGTTCTTACAACCAATCAAAGTGAAGCTCCGATGCCAAAAGGAAGTAAGGAGAATCAGTATTGTTGGAGCATGAAGAAAAAGGAAACGGTTGAGATTAGTATTCCAGTAACAACAAGGGGGATTTACCACTATCAGATCTATCAGACAACAGAACCAAAGGAAGCTTACGCATGTGATCAAAGTCGTTATGATGTGAGTGTGGAAGCATTTTATAATGAAGCGGATCAGTTTAAAACGGTGACTGTTGTAAAAAATCAAAAGGGTGAAAAAATCGATCAGATCACTTTTTTGAATCGCTTGAACAAAACCAATCCATCAAATCAGACAGCAAAATCTGATTCAAAAAAGAAAGTAAAGACAGGTGATAACGGAACAATCTGGGGATATGTTTTATTACTTGTCAGTTCTATGATGTGTTTTGTTATTTTATTTTACCAAAATCAGAAAAGAAGAAAGACTAACTATTAAAAGTCAAGCCTTAAAATGATATTTTTTGAATAAAGTACA
>OHAY01001832.1_pt1 | contig 18444 bp, 17 predicted proteins | sample 1577191 | NCBI WGS metagenome assembly OHAY01 (sample SAMEA3541504, study PRJEB24748) | human gut metagenome | biome: human gut; feature: human-associated habitat; material: faeces | place: China | collected 2012 | reverse complement strand
CCGTACACCATGCTGTAACCCAGTGCGATCAGTGCATAGATGCTGCCAAGGGACAAGCCGTTGATCAGCTGGCTAAAGAACACTGTCATGGTTGGATACTTCCTTTCTTTGCGGCGTTTACACTTTTTGATATAAAAAACGGAGAACGCCTGACCAGAAAAAAGCTGTTCCGGCGTTCTCCAGAAAATCATGGGGGTTGCTCTGTGCGGGCGGCTCCATCACCGGTGGATGGAACGGCACGGATCAGAACATTTCCTTCAGCTCGGGCTTGCCGTCCACGTAGGTCAGGATGGCAGTGCTCTTGACGGGGTTGTGGTGCTCGTCGAAGGTAAAGGTGCCGGTGATGCCCTCAATGGTCCCGCCGGCAATGGCATCGATAACCGCCTGCTTGTACTCGTCAGAGCCGGCCTCGAGGCCCTGCTCCTCGGCTGCCTTGATGCCGTACACCACGGTCATGGCGGCATCGTAGCCCAAGGGAGCAAAGCCGTTGGGGTAAGCCTCGCCGTACTCAGCCTTGTAGGCATCCTCAAATGCGGCGCTGGAGCCCTTGGCGTAGCAGGCGCAGAAGTAGGAATCCTTCAGCTGGTCGGCGGTGGCGTAGCCCTCCAGACCATCCCAGCCGTCGCCGCCCAGGAAGGGAACGGTCAGGCCTACGCTCTCGGCCTGAGCCAGGATCTGACCCACTTCCTGATAGTAGTTGGGGCAGAACACCATCTCGGGGTTCTTGCCAAGGATGCTGGTCAGCTGGGTCTTGAAGTCCACGTCGCCCTCGGAGTAGCTCTCCTGATCGACGACCGTGCCGCCCAAGCTCTCGAACTCGGTCACAAAGTTCTCGGCCAGACCCTCGTTGTAGTCTGCGCCCTTCAGGAAGATGACAGCTGCCTTGGTGTAGCCCAGCTTCTTGTAAGCGTAGTCAGCCATCTTCACGCCCTGGAACGGGTCGGTGAAGCAGGCGCGGAACACATTCCCGTTCACGGTGTCGGTCTCGGCATCGTAGGTAACGGCCTCAGCGGTAGCGGAAGCAGTGACCATGGGCATGTTGTAATCTGCGCTCTCGGCAGCAACTGCCAGAGTGGGGGTGGTGGTGACATCGCCCACCAGAGCGGTGATGCCCTCGTCCACCATCTTGGTGAAGCAGTTGACAGCCTGCGTAGCATCACCCTGCTCATCCTCGGTCAGGATCTCGATCTGCTTGCCATTGATGCCGCCGTCGGCGTTGACCTGCTTCAGGTACAGGGAAGCGCCGTTGACAACGGCCTGGCCGTAAACGGAAACGTTGCCGGTCAGGGGGCCCATCACGCCGATCTTGATGGTGTCACCGGAAGCAGCGGCAGAGCCTGCAGCGGATGCAGCAGTGGAAGAAGCGGCAGTGCCGGAGGAGGAGCCGCCGCAGGCGGTCAGGACACCGGCAGCAGCCACGACACCGGCAGCGGTCAGAAAGTTGCGGCGAGAGATCATCTTTTTCATAATACAATATCCTCCTGTTGGAAGTTTTTCGTGTGATAGATGCACAAAGCAGGGCGCTTCCCTCAAAGCCGCCCTGCTTTGTGCGTGTATTCATTATAGTCTCGCCGGGCGGGTTGTGCAATTCACAAACCGTCCATACTTTTCCGGGCATTTTCCGGCATTTTATGTGAAAGCAACCAAAAAAACCGTGTCATTTTTGGTTATTTTTTCATTTTGTTCACTTTGTTTCATCGTGACATGAAGAGCTTTCACCCATGTCAAAAAGGTTACAGCGTCGTTTTTTCTTCTGCCTGCCGGTAAATAGAGGTACGATAAAACACCACGGAGAGCACGGTGCCCACAAACCAGCCCACAGGCCAGGACAGCCAGATGCCGTTCACGCCCAGCCAGCTGGAAAACAGGATGGCCAGCACCACGCGCAGGAACAGGTCGGAAAGGGTGGTTGCCATAAAGCGGCCCATCATGCCGCAGCCGCGCATCAGGCCGTCCGAGGTCAGCTTGAAGGCCAGCAGCAGGTAGAAGGGTGCGATCGTCTGCAGGAAGGTCAGGCCGGTGTTGATGGCCTCGCCCGTGGGGCTGTTCATAAAGAGCATGAGCAGCTGGCGGCCTGCCAGCAGGTACAGGGCCGTGAAGCAGAGGCAGATGCTGCCCAGCAGCTTGACACCAGCCCCGAAGCCCGCCCTGACGCGCTCGTTCTTCCCGGCACCCAGATTCTGGGAGGCGTAGTTGGAAATGCCGCTGCCCAGCGTGGTCAGGGAGGAAATGAGCACATTGTTCAGCTTGGTGGCCGCGGCAAAACCCGCGATCACGCTGGCACCGAAGGAGTTGACCACACTCTGGATGATGATATTGCCCACTGAGACAAAGCTCTGCTGCAAAATGCTGGGAATGGCCACCACTGCGATCTGGCCCAGCATCTTCCAGGAGAACCAGACCCGCTCCCCCTCACTCGGAACAGCACGCACCCGCCGGGCCACCACCCACAGGGAGAGCACGCAGCTCACCCCCTGGCACAGAAAAGTCGCCCAGGCCACACCGGCAACCCCCATATCAAAGGCAGCCACGAACAGCACGTCCACCGCAATGTTTGCGGTAGAGGAAACCGCCAGAAACAGGAACGGGGTGCGGCTGTCGCCCAGCGCCGTAAAAATGCCCGTTGCCACATTGTAAAGGAACAGGAAGGGCAGGCCCAGGGTGTAGATATCCAGATACTCTGCCGAGTCGGCCATCAGCTCCGCCGGGGTGCGGATGAGCACCAGCAGGCTCCGGCAGCCCAGCAGGCCCACCGCCATCAGGGCACCGCAGAGCACCACCGTGCCGATGAGCGCCGTGGTGACAGCGGTTTTCATGGTGTTGTAGTCCTTTGCGCCGAAGTACCGGGAAACGATGACAGAGCCGCCGATGTTGCAGCCGAATGAGAACGCCAGAAAGATCAGGGTGATCTCGTAGCTGTTGCCCACAGCGGCCAGGGCGTTTTCACCGATCAGCTTGCCCGCCACAAGACTGTCGGCAATGTTGTAGAGCTGCTGGAACAGGATGCTGCCGAACATGGGCAGGCAGAACTGCCACAGCACCTTGGACGGGGAGCCCACGGTCAGGTCTTTGTTCATGTAAAAAAAATCCTCCTCAATCTTTGCTTCTCTCTTGTCCATCTATCATTTTACCGTCCCCTCTTTGGAATGTAAACCTACAAATCTGCACACCGCTCCTTTTCCCGCTTTCTGCCGGATACGCACCCGCCCCGGCGGGCATCCTATCAATGTTTACAGCGGCAAACATCCGCAGACCCTCTTGCGCAAGGGTGCGGGACGTGGTAGGATAAAGGCAGTTAGTTAGTTTTGACTATCTATATAATATCTCATCGAAGATCGGGAGGTTACTGTGATGAACTATCTGGAAATTGAATCTGTGATCGGCCGCGAGATCCTGGACTCCCGCGGAAATCCCACCGTTGAGGCCGAGATCACTCTGGCCGATGGCACGGTTGCCCGCGGCTGTGCCCCCTCCGGCGCTTCCACCGGCGAGTTCGAGGCTCTGGAGCTGCGTGACGGCGACAAGGGCCGCTATCTGGGCAAGGGCGTGACCAAGGCTGTGGAGAACATCAACACCGTCATCGCTGACGCGGTGGTGGGCATGGATGCCTCCGACATCTATGCCATTGATGCCGCCATGCTCCGGGCCGACGGCACCAAGGACAAATCCAATCTGGGCGCAAACGCCATTCTGGCGGTCTCCATTGCCGCCTGCCGCGCTGCCGCCGCTTCTCTGGAGATGCCCCTGTACCGTTTTCTGGGCGGCGTGAATGGCAACCGCCTGCCCGTGCCCATGATGAACATCCTGAACGGCGGCGCACACGCTACCAACACCGTGGACACGCAGGAGTTTATGATCATGCCCGTGGGCGCGCCCAGCTTCAAGGAAGCCCTGCGCTGGTGCGCCGAAGTGTTCCACGCTCTGGCTTCCATCCTGAAGGCCAGGGGCCTGGCCACCTCCGTGGGCGACGAGGGCGGCTTTGCCCCCAACCTGTCCAGCGACGAGGAGACCATCGAGACCATTCTGGCCGCCATCGAGAAGGCCGGTTATCAGCCCGGCAGGGACTTCATGCTGGCCATGGATGCCGCTTCCTCCGAGTGGAAAAGCCCCAAGGGCAAGGGCTTCTACAAGCTGCCCAAGGCCGGCACCGAGTACACTTCCAGTGAGCTGATCGCACACTGGAAGAGCCTGGTGGAAAAGTATCCCATCATCTCCATTGAAGATGGCTTGGATGAAGAGGACTGGGAAGGCTGGCAGGAGATGACCCGGGAACTGGGCGGTAAGGTCCAGCTGGTGGGCGACGACCTGTTCGTTACCAACACCGAGCGTCTGGCCAAGGGCATCCAGCTGGGTGCAGGCAACGCCATCCTGATCAAGCTGAACCAGATCGGTTCTGTTTCCGAGACGCTGGAGGCCATCAAAATGGCCCACAAGGCCGGCTACACCGCCATCAGCTCTCACCGCTCCGGCGAGACCGAGGATACCACCATTGCTGATCTGGCCGTTGCCCTGAACACCTGCCAGATCAAGACCGGTGCCCCCAGCCGCACCGAGCGCGTTGCCAAGTACAACCAGCTGCTCCGCATTGAGGAGGATCTGGGTGCAAGCGCCGTTTACCCCGGCATGGCCGCCTTCAACGTAAAGCGCTGATCTCCGCAGCTGCATATTGCTTTCTTTCCTGTTTCCGCAAAAGAGGGCCGCTGCACATTGCTCCGTGCAGCGGCCCTCTTTCTGTTTTGATGGCTCACCCTCTCAGTCTCGCTGACGCTCGCCAGCTCCCCCAAAGGGGGAGCCAAGGGCAATCCCAGATATTGCAGCATCTGTCCTCTGTGATGTCTTGCCTCTCCCTTCGGGAGAGGTGGCATTGCGCAAGCAATGACGGAGAGGGTGAGGATGCTTTCCTTTTCAATTCACTCTCAGCTGCCGTCTGGCTGTCTGCAGCGCCCTGCGCAGGGGGCGGTAGAGCAGCAGCATGATGACAAAATTTCCCACGCCGTGCATGGCATCGTAGGAAAGGCCGCTGAGCCACCAGCTCAGGGCAAAGGCCGGAGTTTTTGCCACCAGATACACCGCCGCACACAGGCCGCCGAAGCACAGGCCGTAGATGCCGCTGAACACCGCCCAGCCAAGGGCATTGTCCATCCGGCGCAGCAGCCATGCCAGCAGGGCCAGCAGATACCAGACATACAGGTACATGGCCCACCACAGCCCAAAGCCGTACAGCACACCCTGCAGCAGGATGAACACCGTAACAGCCCCCGGCGTTTCCCGGGGCAGCTCCAGTGCAAACAGGACGACGAGCAGTGTCACCGGTTCAATGTTGGGCAGGCCGCTCATGGCCTGCTTGCTCACCACCAGCAGCGCACCCATCAGGCCGCTGAGCACCAGCCGCAGCACCCGGATGTGCACAGGCTCCTTACTTCGTGTAGACAAAGGCATAGCTGTCGCCATCGTGCAGCGCAATGTCTGCCACGCCCACGGTGGTCATCTCGCCGGTGGCATCGTTCAGGCACCACCATGCCTGATCCTTATCCCAGTCGGCGGTCTCGCCGTTGACGGTGGTCACAAAGCCTGCAGCAGCCTCCTCTTCGCTGATGAGACCGGCTTCCACCAGAGCATCGCTCAGCTTCTCGCCATCGGTCACTTCCAGCGTAAAGGTCTGGCTCTCGCCATCCGCGCCGGTCACGGTAAACTCTGCCTTGACCTTGGCATCCTCAGCCTGCCCGGAAGCAGCCTCAGAAGAAGCGGCTTCACTGGAAGCTGCCACAGAGGACACGGCCTCAGAAGAGGCGGCACTGGAAGCCGTGCCGGAAGCTGCACCGCAGCCTGCCAGCAGCCCGGCAGCCAGAGCGGCACTGATCACAACGGCCAGAAATTTATGCATGGTTTTCATAGAAAAAGAACTCCTTTGTTTGTTTTCCGCGCGCCCTGCGCGCAGGGTCTATCATATCATGGGTGCGCCAAAAAATCAAGGCACAGCGCAGTTACGATGATGCACCAGCGCTGTGCCGTTGTTTGATCGTTACTTTTCCAAAAACGCCTTCTGGTAGCTTGCAAAGGCACCGATCTGGTTGGCCTCGCTCAGGAACCGGCAGGGCACGATCTCCGGGCGGGGCAGGCAGCGGGCCTGCGCTTCGCTGAAGGGATGGCCCCGCAGGATGTACTCCTCATACACCTCGTTCAGGGTCTCCACAAGGATGGGCTGCTTGCTGATGCCGCCGCCGATGGCCACTTTCTCCAGATCCAGCAGGACGTTCAGGTTGTAGATCTGCACGGCAACGGCACGGCAGAAGCTGCGCAGGGCCTCGTTGGCCTCGGTCTCCCCGGCGTGGATCGCCTCAAAGAAGATGCGTCCATCCATGGGTGCATCGGCGGGCAGGCCCTTGCGGGCGCGGTAACCGCTCAACAGGGCGCTGGTACTGCACTGGCCGGCCATGGTCTTGGAAGGGTCGCTCCAGGCATCGGCGTTCGTATTCATAAAGCTGTATTCGCCCGCCGTGCAGTCCCGGCCGCGCACCAGCTTCCCATCAATGATCAGACCGCCGCCCACACCGGTGCCGATGACGAACACTGCTGCGTTCCTGCAGCCCTTCAGCGCGCCCCGCTCCAGCTCCGCAATGGCAGCCGCTTTGCCGTCATTCTCGATCCAGACCCGGCAGCCGCAGGCCTCGGCCAGCCGGGGGCCGACAGGCGTGCCCACATTGTAGGCCAGCGAGAGTGCCCCGCCGCCCTTGACCACGCCCTGTTCGGCATCAATGAAGCCGGGCAGGCTCAGGGCAATGCCGTCCACCTTGTCCTTGTGGGGCAGGTAGATCTCCCGCAGGGTGTTTAGGAAATGTTCCTGCGAATCCGCCGGGGTGGGCGTGCTGCCCGTATCGGTCCGGTTCAGCTGCTCATCCATCACGGAATACTTGATCTCGGTGCCGCCCACATCAAAAACCATTACTTTCATGTACAGACCCTCCTGCGCTTTTTTTCTATTATTGCAAATCGCTCTCCAAATGTAAAGAGCCATGCGCTCCGCCATGCCGGAAAACAAAAAAATCCCGCACTGCGGCAAAGCAAAACGCAGCGCGGGAACGAAGATAGCTTAATTCAGGATCGTGTCAGCGCTCAGCGGGCGACAACATACTTGTGCAGGGTCTTGCGGACTGCGCCGTTGCCAGCGTACAGCTCCTTGACCATGCCCTCGATCTTTTCGCCCAGACCGACGGCGTACAGATCCACGCCGAACACGTCAACGCGGCTGTACAGCTTCTTCAGGCAGCTGAAGTCCTGCTCGCCTTCCTTGACTTCCAGAGGAGCCACGATGGCCTGCAGCTCAGCCAGCATCGGATCGGGAGAGATCTCAAAGGCCTTGCCGTTGTCATCAATGCCCTTCAGGTAGCGGGCATAGCCTGCCAGCACCAGGGGGATCAGCACCAGGTTGGACTTATCCAGACCGCGTGCCTGATATGCCTTGATGGTCTCGCCGAAACGGATGGCCAGCTTCTGAGAGGTATCGGTAGCGATACGCTGGGGAGCATCGGGCATGAAGGGGTTGGGCAGGCGGCGGTTGATGACAGCACCGATGAACTCATAGGGGTTCAGGACACCGGGATCAACGACCACGGGCATTGCCTCGATATAACCGATCTTCTGGATGAAGGAACGCAGATCCTCGTCGGCCATCTCGGCGCTGATGAGGGTGTAACCCAGCATGCAGCCGTAGATGGACATTGCGGTGTGCAGGGGGTTCAGGCAGGTGCACACCTTCATCTTCTCGATCTTGTCAACGGTCTCGCGGTCGCAGTACAGCACACCGCCCAGCTCCAGCGGAGGACGGCCGTTGGTGTAGTGATCCTCGATGCACAGGTACTGGGTCTCCTCTGCGTTGACAAAGGGAGCAGTAAAGGTGTGCTTCTCGGTCACGATGGTGTAGTTGTCCTCAAAGCCGTCCTTGGCCAGCATATCCTGGACCTTTGCGTCGGGACGGGGGGTGATCTTGTCGATCATGCTCCAGGGGAAGGTGATCTTGGTCTCGTCCTGAACGTATGCCAGGAACTCAGCGGGAACCAGACCCTGCTCGACCCACTTGGAAGCGTAGGCGTGGACAGCGGTCTTGACCTTGTCGCCGTTGTGAGAGCAGTTATCCATGCTCTGAACGGTCAGGGGCAGCTTGCCGGCCTTGAAGCGCTCGTACAGCAGAGCGGTGACCTTGCCCATGGCCAGAACGGGGGTCAGGCCGCGCTCCAGGTCAGCGGGAGCAACGCCGTAGCCCTTCTCGGTGATGGTGAAGGAGATCATCTGCAGGCTGGGGTTCTGGAAGATCTCGACCAGACGAGCCCAATCCTCGCCAAAGGAGTAATCAGCCTTCAGGCTCTCAGTCACGGAAGCAATGACCTTCTTCTCGATGTCGCCGGTGGACTTCAGGCAGACCAGCAGGCTCAGGTTGTCGTAGGGCTGGTAAGCCTTGTCGATGATCTCGTAGTCAAAGCTCTCAGCAACGATGACACCGCGGTCATACTTGCCGCTGTTCAGGGCCTCATTCAGGATGGCAGCGGGGAAGGCACGGAAAATATTGCCTGCACCGAAGTGCACCCAGGTGGGCTCTGCGTGGGTCTTGGCCTTGACAGCCTCCACGTCAAACTTGGGCAGCTCGTAGCCCTTTTCTGCCCACTCGGCGGACAGATTGCCGTTCTTGATATCAGACAGCTTCATAATAGTACTCAGCCTTTCTTTTTCTCTTCGTCCAGACGGTCCAGCAGGTCCCAGACACCCAGCATGTACTGGATACCCAGAGCACGGTCATACTTGCCGTAACCGGGGCGGCAGTTGCCGGGGCCTTCCTCCCACAGCTGACGGCCGTGGTCGGGGCGGATATAGCCCTCGTAGCCGCAGTCATGGTAGGCGCGCAGGATCTCGATGATGCCGGTCTCGCCGCAGCAGTCGCGGTGAGCCGCCTCGGAGAAGTCGCCATTGGGGAAATGGTGGATGTTGCGGATATGAGCAAATGCAATGCGGTCGCAGTGCTTGCGGACGATCTCGGCAACATTGTTGTTGGGGTTTGCGTTCAGGCTGCCGGAGCACAGGGTCAGGCAGTTGTACTCATCGTCCACCATGCTCAGGAAGCGGTCGATGCTCTCAGCATCCACCAGCAGGCGGGGCAGGCCGAAGATATCCCAAGGGGGATCGTCCATGTGGATGGCCATCTTGATGTCGCACTCGCGGCAGGTGGGCATCAGAGCTTCCAGGAAGTACTTCAGGTTCTCCCACAGCTTTTCCTTGGTGACAGGGGCATAGGCCTTGAACAGCTCGTCCAGCTTTGCCATACGCTCAGGCTCCCAGCCGGGGAAGGTCATGTTGTACTTCTCGGTGAAGCCCAGGATGTAGTCGGCCATGGCCTTGTAATCGTCCTGGATCATGTCCTTCTGGTAGAACAGAGCAGTGGAGCCGTCGCCGACGGGGTGGAACAGGTCGGTACGGGTCCAGTCAAAGATGGGCATGAAGTTGTAGCAGATGACCTTGACACCGAACTTGGACAGGTTGCGGATGCACTGCTTGTAGTTCTCGATGTACTTGTCGCGGGTGGGCAGGCCGATCTTGATGTCATCGTGGACATTGACAGACTCGACCACGTCCATGTCGAAGCCGTAGGCGTGGATCTGATCGGCGACCTTCTGGATCTCGTCGATCTCCCAGATCTCACCAGGCATCTTGTTGTGCAGTGCCCAGACGATGCTGGTCACGCCGGGAATCTGCTTGATGTCGTTGAGGGTGATGGGATCGTTGCCCTCACCGTACCAACGCCAACCCATTTTCATAGGCATAGTGGGTTCCTCCTTGTTTGTTGCTTTGCTTCTTAAATGCCGCGGCGGGTGCCGTGGCACATTCTTGCTTATATTCTAATATATCAGTTTCGAATTGGCAATTGACGTTTTGACAAGTTTTGATGTTTTTTCTTGTATACTTTACACAAAGAAACGGCCACACATGGGATTTTGCCCCCATCCGGCCGCAAAATACACGCCTTTGGCAGTTTGACGAAAGGAATTTTTACCAGGTGTCGCCGTTGCCGATAAAATAATCCGGGTGGGCGGCACGGGCCTGATCCACACTGAGCTTATACCGGTGCAGATGTTCACTCAGCGCCCGGCTCACATCCTCCTCCGTGCCGTGGAGCACAGCCTCCAGGATGCGGGTGTGGGCACCACAGACCGATTTGTTCTCATCCGTCTGCAGGCTGAACTTACGCAGCCGCTCGATGTGCTGAAAGGTGGAAAGCATGTGGTCAAAGTGTCCCTCCATGCCGCAGAGCTCAAAGGCGCGGCGGTGGAAGGCGTTGTCCAGATCCAGCATCCGGGTCTCGCGGTTCTCGGCCTCCGGGTGGCTTTCCAGCACACGGTACTGCTCGATCAGCAGCCGGTAGGCTCTCTCCTGCTCGCCGGTCAGGCGGCCCCGGATCCGGTTCAGGAGCTCTTTTTCCAGCGTGAAGCGCGCAAACTGCTCCATCTCCATCAGCTCCAGATCAATGGGGGCCACATAGGTGCCGCTCTGGGGCTTGATGGTCACCATGTGGGCAATGTTGAGCATGATCAACGCTTCCCGCATGGGGGTGCGGCTGATGCCCAGTTCCTGGGCCAGCTCGTGGTCGTTCAGTTCATCCCCGGGCTTGAGCTCCATGGTGATGATCCTGCTGCGGATGGTTTCGTAGGCTGCCTCGCGGGCGCTCCGAACTGCCATACTGTCTTCGCTCCTTTTGTGCTTCTGCACGCCTGTTATCCTTGTGTTTTACTAATATATCAGTCTTAATTTTATTGTACTCCACACACTTTGTCCGCGTCAATTGGGAAACTGACAAAATTGGGAACTTTTTCTTGTCAATCCTGCCGTTTTTGCCATGGGCCGTAAAGGATCACGCCCCACACAGCCGCCAGCGCCAGACCGCAGACCACGTCAATGATGGAATGCTGCTTGGTGAACACGGTGGAGGCGCAGATGAGCGCCGCCCACACCCAGGCCGCTGCTTTGAGCCAGGGGCGCTGCTTTGTCAGCGTGCTGCCCGAAAAGGCAATGGCCATGCAGGCCGTGCTCTGGCAGTGGATCGAGGGGCAGACATTGACCGAGGCATCCGCTTTCCAGATGAGCTGCATCAGGGTCATGGCAAAATTCTCCCGGCCAATGGCTTCCGCCGTGGGTCGGATGTCAAGGCCGTTGGGCAGTACCATATAAATAATGAGGCAGAACGTCATACCCGAAAACATCATCAGGCAGAGCTTGTCATAGCTGGCGGTATCGAACCACCACAGCAGGGCCGTGACCGCCGCCAACAGCACGAACCAACTGCAATACGGAAAAATGAACCACTCGTTGAAGGGAATGAGGTCATCCACCGGGGAGTGGATGATGTATTTGGGGTCAGTGATGGTCAGATCCAGCCAGAAAAACCAGATGAGGTAGATCACCCAGTAAGCCTGATACCACAGGTGGGGCTTGAGCCGCGTGCGCAGAGTCTTTGCGTTCATATTCTTTTCTCCTATAAAATCACTCGCCGCATAGCGATTATTTTAACACAGAACCAGCGCTTGCGCAAATATTATTTATGGGATAAAATAAGGGTATCAGTCTCTCCGTCACCTATCGCGGCAGCTCCCCTGGCAGGGGAGCCATGTTTACGCTGCTGCCGGAGAGGTTCTTAAATCAAAGGAGAAACTATGTCACCTTCTACCCCGATCCGTCTTGTCGCCCTTGATCTGGACGGCACCCTGCTCGATTCCCAGAGCCAGATCTCCCCCCGCACCCGGCAGGCCATTGCCGATGCCGTCGGGCGCGGGGTCATCGTGCTGCCCTGCACCGGGCGGCCCCTTGCCAGCCTGCCGCCGTTGGTGGCGCAGCTGCCCGGCATCCGGTACGCCATCACCACCAACGGTGCCGCTGTCTGGGATATGGGCACAGACCCGCTGGGTGCCGTGTACAGCCGCTATGCCGATGCGGCCCGGCGGCAGACCCACCAGCCGGTCCGGCTCCTCCACCGCCCCATGCCGCCGGAGACCGCCCGGGAAGCCTTTGCGCTCTATCAGGAGTACCACGGCCCGCTGAGCATCTTTTCGGACGGGTGCGCCTATCTGGACGCGCCGGGCATGGAGCTGTTTCTGGCCCGGAAAAACCGGCACCTTTCCACCGAGGCCCGCCAGCCGGACGATGGCCGCTACCACGTTGTGCGTGACCAGCCCGAGTGGCTGAGCCGCCACGCTCACGAAGTGGAAAAGTTCTGCATGTTCTTCGACAGCGCGGAGATCGCGCAGGCAGCTCTCCCCCGCTTCCGGGCCCTGCCGGGCGTGGAAGCCGTGCAGGGGTCACCGGACAACGTGGAGGTCACCGCCCAGGGCGTGGACAAGGGTACCGCCCTGCTGGCATTGGCAGATATGCTGGGCATCCCGCGGGAAGCCACCGCTGCCATCGGCGACAGTGAAAACGACCGTGCCATGCTGGCCCGGGCCGGTGTGGCCGCCGTGATGGTCAACGCCCTGCCCGAGATCCGGGCACTGGGGGATATCGTCAGCACCCGCGACAATGACCACGATGGCGTTGCAGAGCTGTTCGAGCGGCTCAGACTGTGACCGTTGGGCATTTTTGTGCAATGTATACAAGCTCTTATGCAAAACATTGTGCTTGTTGAGCATTACCAAAAGCGGCCGGGTCGTTTATACTAATACTGTGAACGTATGGTGGGGAGAGTGTGCCCATCCGGCCCTGCCCCGCCCTGAGTGTCAAATAAAAAGGAGAAATGCGTTATGAATCCCATCGTTGAAAAGGTCTATCAGATCGGCATTATCCCTGTTATCGCCTTCAACAGCGTGGACGAGGCCCTGCCCCTGTGCAAGGCTCTGGCCGAGGGCGGCCTGCCCGCAGCCGAGGTCACCTTCCGCACTGCATGTGCTGAGGAGTGCATCCGCAAGATCCACGAAGAGATGCCCGAGATGCTGCTGGGTGCAGGCACTGTCCTGACCTGTGAGCAGGCTGACCGTGCAATGGCAGCTGGTGCTTCCTTCATCGTTGCTCCCGGCTTTGACCCCGAGGTCTGCAAGCACGTGATCGACAAGGGCGGCATTATGATGCCCGGTACCGCTTCTGCCGGCGAGATGCAGCAGGCCATGAACATGGGCTGCGAGGCCCTGAAGTTCTTCCCCGCTGAGGCAAACGGCGGTGTCGGCATGCTGAAGAACATCGGCGCTGCCCTGAAGGGCGCACGCTGGATGTGCACCGGCGGTGTCAACGCAAAGAACGTCAACGATTACCTGGGCTACGACCAGATCTTCGCTGTCGGCGGCACCTGGATGTGCAAGAGCGATGTCATCAAGGCTGGCGACTGGGCAAAGATCACTGCTCAGAGCAAGGAAGCTGTTGACACCATGCTGGGCCTGCGCCTGCACCATGTCGGCATCAACACCGGCAACGAGGAAGAGGCCATGAAGGTCGCCACCCTGCTGGGCGGTCTGCTGAACATGAAGGTTGCTCCCGGCAACTCCAGCATCTTTGTGGGCAACAAGGAATTCGAGATTATGAAGAAGCCCGGCCGCGGCACCAATGGCCACATTGCCATCGCCTGCAACAACGTTGACCGTGCCATCTATCACCTGTCTCAGCGCGGCGTGAAGTTCGATCTGGACAGCAAGAATGTCAAGAACGGCAAGACCATCGCCTGCTACTTTGCTGACGAGATCGCCGGCTTTGCAATGCACCTGGTCCAGGCCTGAGTTCCTGAGCATTTCCACGGCGTTTCCCGCCGCACCGGTCCACCCTGCGGCGGGTGATATAAAACACATCTGATTATAAAGGAGTACACCACAATGAAAGTCGTTACTTTTGGCGAACTGATGGTCCGTCTGCAGCCGTTCAACTATGAGCGCTTTGTCCAGGCTAACAGCCTGGAGTTCACCTTCGGCGGCGGCGAGGCCAACGTTGCTGTTTCTCTGGCCAACTACGGCCTGGACGCAGCTTTCGTCACTAAGCTGCCCGCACACGCCATCGGTCAGGCCGCTGTCAACAGCCTGCGCCGCTACGGCGTTGACACCAGCATGATCACCCGTGGCGGTGACCGCGTTGGTATCTACTACAACGAGAAGGGCGCTTCTCAGCGTGGTTCTGTCTGCATCTACGACCGTGCCAACAGCGCAATCCAGCTGGCACAGCCTTCCGATTTCGATTGGGAGAAGATCTTCGAGGGCGTGGATTGGTTCCACTTCACCGGCATCACCCCGGCTCTGGGCGAGAATGTTGTCGAGATCTGCCGCGAGGCCTGCAAGGCTGCTAAGGCTCACGGCGTGAAGATCAGCTGCGACCTGAACTACCGCGGCAAGCTGTGGACCCGTGAGCAGGCTCGTGCTGCCATGACCGATCTGTGCCAGTACGTTGATGTCTGCATCTCCAACGAGGAGGACGCAAAGGACGTGTTCGGCATCGAGGCCGAGGCTACCGATATCTACGGCGGCAAGCTGAATGCTGAGGGCTACAAGAGCGTTGCCAAGCAGCTGGCCGACAAGTTCCACTTCGAGAAGGTGGCCATTACTCTGCGTGAGAGTCACAGCGCATTCGACAACGGCTGGAGCGCTATGCTGTACGACGTTGCTTCCAACGAGTACTGCTTCTCCAAGAAGTACGACCTGCACATCATCGACCGCGTTGGCGGCGGTGACTCCTTCGGCGGCGGCCTGATCTACAGCCTGCTGACCGGCAAGAGCACTCAGGAAGCTGTTGAGTTCGCTGTTGCTGCTTCTGCTCTGAAGCACTCCATCGAGGGCGACTACAACATGATGACCGTGTCCGAGGTCGAGAAGCTGGCTGGCGGCGACGGTTCCGGTCGCATCCAGCGCTAAGCAAGCGTTACAGGAGGTCGTCCGCAATGGATATCCGTTATTCCTGCAACCAGAAAGATTTCAAGCGCTACACCACCGAGGAAATGCGGGACGAGATGCTCATCACCGGCCTGTACAAGGCGGATGAAGTTGTTGCCGTTTACAGCCATGTGGACCGCATGGTCACGCTGGGCTGTATGCCGGTGCACGAGACCGTGTCCATCGACAAGGGCATCGATGTCTGGGCAAACTTCGGCACCCACTATTTCCTGGAGCGCCGCGAGATCGGTATGTTCAACATCGGCAAGGATTCCACCGGTATCGTGGTGGCTGACGGCGTGAAGTATGAGCTGGGCTACAAGGACTGCCTGTACATCACCCAGGGCACCAAGGAAGTGACCTTTGCTTCCGCTGATCCCGAGCATCCTGCCAAGTTCTATATGGTGTCTGCTCCGGCACACTGCGCTTACCAGACCCGCCTGATCAAGATGGCCGATGCAAACCATCGTCCTCTGGGCAGCGTGGAAACCTGCAATAAACGCACCATCAATCAGTTCATCCACCCGGACGTGCTGAAGACCTGCCAGCTGAGCATGGGCATGACCGAGCTGGACCCCGGTTCCAACTGGAACACGATGCCCAGCCACACCCATGAGCGGCGGATGGAGATCTACACCTACTTTGAATTGCCCGAGGGGCAGGTGGTGTTCCACATGTGCGGTGAGCCTACCCAGACCCGCCATATCGTGATGCACAACGAGGATGCTGTCATCAGCCCTTCCTGGAGCATCCACAGCGGTGTCGGCACCTCGAACTATACGTTCATCTGGGCTATGGGCGGCGAAAACATGGAGTTTGACGACATGGATAACATCGCTACCACCGACCTGCGCTAAACACAAATAAGACCCCGCACCGGCGATCCGGCGCGGGGTTTTTCAGTAAAGGAGTTCTACTTATGGATCTTACTGCATTTGACCTGAAGGGCAAGGTTGCCCTGGTCACCGGCGGCGCACACGGCATCGGCTTCTCCATTGCCGAGGGCATGGCAAAGTGCGGCGCTACCGTCTGCTTCAACTGCTCCAACGAGGGCAGCCTGGAAAAGGGCCTGGCCGCCTACAAGGCTGCCGGCATCGACGCACACGGCTATGTGGCCGATGTCACCGATGAGGCTGCCGTGAACGCCATGATCGCCCAGATCAAGGCTGAGGTGGGCCCCGTGGACATTCTGGTGAACAACGCCGGTCTGATGAAGCGTGTGCCCATGATCGAGATGAGCCACACCGATTTCCTGCGCGTCATCGACGTGCACGTTGGCGGTGCTTTCAACTGCTCCAAGGCCGTTCTGCCTGATATGATCGCCAAGCGCGAGGGCAAGATCATCAACATCTGCTCCATGATGAGCGAGCTGGGCCGCGAGACTGTCTCCGCTTACGCTGCCGCCAAGGGCGCACTGAAGATGCTGACCCGCAACATCGCCTCCGAGTACGGCGAGTACAACATCCAGTGCAACGGCATGGGCCCCGGCTACATTGCCACCGCCCAGACCGCTCCCCTGCGCGAGATCCAGCCCGATGGCAGCCGCCATCCCTTCGATACCTTCATCTGCGCCAAGACCCCCGCAGGCCGCTGGGGCACCCCCGAGGACATGGTCGGCCCCTGCGTGTTCCTGGCTTCCCACGCTTCCGACTTTGTCAACGGCCAGATCCTGTACGCTGATGGCGGCATCCTGGCTTACATCGGCAAGCAGCCCAAGTAAGTAAAGCACAGCGAAACAGAAAAGACCCTCTCCGTCATTGCCTCGCAATGCCGCCCCTCCCTTTTGGAGGCGCTGGCTGGCATCAGCAGGACGGAGAGGGTCTTTGTCATACTTTTCACACTTTTGTAAAGGATTTGTTATTGTATTCTTCGACATATCCTTGTATAATAGTTGCTTGTGGACAGCCTTTCACGAGAGCTGCCCACGAGAAAAGATTTTCGTCACGAACAAGGAGAGATTACACAATGAAACTCAAGAATGTTGCTGTTGTTGCCGCTGCTCTGGCACTGGCTGTTGGTATGACCGCTTGCGGCGGTTCTGCTTCTTCCACCACCGCTTCTTCCGTTGCTTCTTCCGCTGCCGCTTCCTCTGAGGCTGCAAGCTCTGAGGCAGCTTCCAGCGAGGCCGAGGTCGAGTCCGCCGAGTACACTGTCTACAACACCACCGGCGAGAATGTCACCGAGCTGTACCTGTACGTTGCTGGCTCTGAGGACAAGGGCGAGAACCTGGCTGCTGACGGCCTGGCTGACGGCGACAGCGTTGTGCTGACCCTGCCCGAGGACGCTGACAAGAGCGCTGAGTATGTCCTGGAGTTCACCACCGAGGGCGGCGACACCCAGAGCTTCGACACCCTGGGCTATGAGGTTGCTCCCATCTCCCTGCTGAGCGTTGATGCTGCTGCTGGTGCTACCCCCATCAGCTTCACCGCTCCGGAGCAGTAAAAAACACGGTCCTGAGCCTGTAACATAAAAACTCCCCTGCACTCCATTTTACCGGGATGCAGGGGAGTTTTTTGCGTATCAAAGGTTCCGCAGCGGGGTCTTAGACCTTCTCAATGGTGATGGTCCACTCGCTGGTCATAGCCTCATCGGGCTCCAGCACCTCGTGCTTGCCCTCTTCGTTCACGCTGTTGGCCCAGCCGTTCCAGGGCTCCATGCAGACGAAGTTTTCGGCATCCTGCTGCCACAGCACACCGTTGGTAAAGCTCTCGTCAGCATTCACGGTGACCTTATGGCCGTTGCCCTTATCCGTAAAGATCATGGGGAACTCCACGCCAGTCATCAGGCGGATGGAGTTGTCAGCGCCTTCCTTGCGGGTCAGGGTGATCTTCTCGGGTGCGGCAGGCTGCTCGCCCTTGGCATCCTCGGAGCAGGTGGCGCACTTGATGTCAAAGTCCACATTCTCCAGAGCAGAGGCCACAAAATAGGGATGATAGCCAAAACTGAAGGGCATCGGAACATCGCCCTCATTGATGACGGTCATGCTCAGGGAAGCGGTGTTGCCCTGCAGGTTGTAGTTCATCAGGACAGTGAAATCGAAGGGGTAGAGGAACTTGGTCAGGGGGCTGGACTCCAGGATCAGGGTCACGCCGTCGGGGCCGACGCTCTCCACTTCCCAGGGGCACAGGTCAGCCATGCCGTGGATCTCCATGGGATAGGCCTGACCGTTGAAGATGTGCACGCCGTTGTCGGGCTTGCCGCAGTTGGGGAACAGCACAGGGATGCCGAAGCGGGGGCGGTTGCACTCGCTGAAGTTGGGGCGGCGGGTCCAGATGTACTCGTCGCCGTCCAGGGTAAAGCCGGTGACCATGCCGCCGCGCTCGGGGGTGATGGTCAGGGCAGTTTTTGCCACGGGGTCGGTGATGACATACTGCTCAAAGCATGCGCCGCCCTCGGTGACGTACTGGGTGGTGATCTGGTTCATAAGTTGTACCTCCATATCATTTGATGCAAAAAGGCCGCCGTACGCATAAAAATCACGCACAGCAGCCATTTTTCAATTAAAGAACAACGCCATCCTTGAAGATGGAGATCTCGCGGAAGCCGTGCTTCTCGGCCTTGGTCTGCTCAC
>OHAY01001828.1_pt1 | contig 18457 bp, 20 predicted proteins | sample 1577191 | NCBI WGS metagenome assembly OHAY01 (sample SAMEA3541504, study PRJEB24748) | human gut metagenome | biome: human gut; feature: human-associated habitat; material: faeces | place: China | collected 2012 | reverse complement strand
GGGGGTGGGGCTTTATGTGGCGCGTGGGTGGGGCTTTATGCTGCGCTGGTGGTGGGTCAATCCTCTATCTCAGGATAAGCCAGAGCCTCTCCCCATCGGTGCGCAAGCTCCCTATACTCGTCTTCATCCACACGCTTGCGGAAAGCGAGCAGCACCTGCTGGTAATAACCGATCGGGTCCTTAGAGGTACCTAACCCTTTTTTAATCTACTCAGAGCGTTGTTGTCGAAATGACAATCCGTTCTCAACATGGTGAACGACGCACCACAGTTTTCTAACGCTGCGCTCAAAAACTCAGCAAACTTGCTGTTGAGCGCGTTGAATTGTGATTTTCTCATAACTTAATGGTTAAAAATCAATAATTTGTTATTATAAAGAATAAAGCGGTCTTAACATGTTAAGACCGCCATTTTTTTACATTTTTGTATCTTTGTCGCCAACTAATCACATAATAAAAACTACTAATGAAAGTTAGCATTTTTCAAAACATGACCAGCAAGACCCCCTTGCCAGGTCTCCTCGAAGGAGTGGCCGACCTTATCCGCAGCGACAAGAAGATGGCCACCTTCACACAGTCGTATCGTCAAACAGGCAGCAAGACCTTCAAGCGCGAGTGTCCGCTCTTTGCTGTGGCATGCCTCTTTGAGGGCGGCAAGGGCAAGGAACAGATCAGCAGATTGACAGGCCTCTCGCTTGTAGATTTCGACCATATCGTGCCCACCACCGCTTCCACGCCTGCCGAAACGGCAAAGGCCCTCGCCGAGATGAAGCAGAAGATCATCGCCGACCCCCACACGCTGATGTGCTACACAACAATCAGCGGCAACGGATTCCGTGTGATCTTCAAGTATGAGTTGCCTGAGACCGACGGATTCTTGGTGAACGCAGACAACCTTGACAAGATCATCTCCTACTATCAGTCGGCGTTCTACTGTGGCAACACCCATTACGAGAAGCTCCTCAACGCCAAGACCGACATACAATGCAAGAACATCACCCGTCTGAGCGGTCTTGCCCACGACCCCAACGTGTTTCTCCGTCCCGAGAGCGAGGCCGTGGCTTTCACGACAGAAGAGATAGCCACCGCCGTGACCGCCTATGCCAAGCAGAGCAAGGAAGAGAAGCAGACATGCAGGATACAGGCCTATTTCGACACCCTCGTAGCCCCCCAACTGGCAAAAGAAGGCATCATGTTCCAGAGCGGCAGCCATAACGAGTATGTCATGCGTGTGGGCTACCTTCTCGCCAAGCGCAGTTTCTCCAAGAAAGAAGCCCTCAAATGGGCCATGCAACGCTTCGGAGCCGACTATCCCGACACCAGGCAGGTGATCACGTCGTGTTATAACAGCGCCGGCACGCGCAAAAGCGACAGCAGCGAGAAGCGTCGTTACAACTCCAATTTCGCTACCGTAGAAGAGATCCAGTCGTTTCTTGAGAGCCATATAAAACTACGCTATAACGAGATAACCTCTCGTGTGGAGTGTTGTGTCCCTGCAGACGAAAAGAAAGGCACAGACAAAGAAGAGTGGCAGCCCATCAACGACCGCAAGGTCAACTCGTTATGGGTAGCGATGTCGAAGCAGAAACGAGTAAACAAGCAAGACATGTACAGCATCATCGAGTCAGAATATGTCCCCTCCTACAACCCCTTCGTCTCCTACCTCGAAAGCCTCCCCCAGTGGCACGAAGGCGACCACGACTATATCGCCGACCTTGCCGCCACCGTCAAGATCAAAGGAGAACAAGAACAGATAGAATCACCACAAGCCGATTCTTCACTCTTCGTTCTTCACTTCCATCGCTTTTCACTTTTCGTTTTTCCCTTAAGAAGTGGCTCGTCGCCATGGTAGCCGCATGGATATCCCCCGATGTGGTCAACAACGTCATCCTTGTGCTCATTGGCGAGCAGGGAGCCTACAAGACCACCTGGTTCAACTATCTCCTGCCACCCCAACTGAAACATTATTTCTACACCAAGACCAACGCCAACCGCATGTCGAAGGACGACCTTCTGACCCTTACCCAGTATGCCCTCGTCTGCTGCGAGGAGTTAGACACCATGCGTCCTGCCGAACTGAACCAGCTCAAGGCAACCGTCACCATGACCAGCATCGACGAGCGAGCAGCCTACGCCCATTATCATGAGCACCGCAAGCACATAGCCTCGTTCTGCGGCACGGGCAACACCCCCCAGTTTCTGTCCGACCCCACGGGCAACCGCCGTTGGCTGCCCTTCGAGGTAGAGAGCATCGTCTCCCCCCGAGACCATCCGTTCCCATACGAAGGCATCTACAGTCAGGCCCTTGCCCTTTACAAGAGCGGCTTCCAGTATTGGTTTACGAAAGAAGAGATCATGCAGTTGAACAGTCACAACCGCAAGTTTGAGGCCCCCCACCTTGAGCAAGAGCTCGTCGACCTGTTTTTCCGCAAGCCCTTAGACCATGAGCACGGCGAGTTCATGTCCGTGGCTCGTGCCTTGCAGATCATCAGCAGCGGCATCAGTCAGAAACTGAGTGCCGTCAATGTAGGCAGAGCCTTCGTAGACCTTGGATTTAAGCGGGTTCGCACAAATGCCTGTCGCGGCTTCATCGTGGTCAGTCGCACAGGCGATGAGATCAAGGATTATCAGAAGACCCTTCTTCTCAATGAGTGACAGGTGACACATGTGACACATGTTTTCATAAAATATTCTCGCGCGCGCACGCAGGAAAAACATATATTTATTTTAAAAAGAAAATAATAAAAGAAAAAGTTATCAAAACCAGGTGTCACATCTGTCATGTGTCACACCTATCACATGAATCCACTCACCACAAATGAACCACTCATCATCTTGAACCACTCATCATCTTGAACACTCATCATCTTGAACACGAGATTTTTTTGAACACGAGTTTTTTTTGAACACGAATAACTCGAATAACACGAATAATTTTTTGCACATGGAACTACTTGAGAGAGGACGCACACGGATCTCACGAATCTCACGGATCTTTGTTCGCAGCGGTGCGCTCACATGAGGAACGAATCGCACGAATATTTTTAAGCACACGGATCTCACAGATCTCACGGATCTGCCAATGCTTCGCATGGCTCACAGATATCTTTTTTGATTTGTCATTTAAAACATAACAAGCCAATAACCACAACGAGCCAATAACCATAACAAGTCAATAACCACAATAAGCCAATAACCACAACGAACCAACAACCACAACAAGCCAATAACCACAACGAGCCAATAACCACAACGAGTCAATAACCACAACGAGTTGTCGTTCACAACGAGCCGAAGGCTCAAAATCCGTGAGATCAGTGAGATCCGTGTGCTTAAAAAAATGAGATCCGTGTGCCAAATAAAATTCGTGTTATTCGTAAGATTCGTGTTCAAACATCAAGAGCTAAGAATCCGTGAGATCAGTGAGATCCGTGTGCCAAAAAATATTCGTGTTATTCGAGTTATTCGTGTTCAAAAAAATCTCGTGTTCAAGTGTGCAGAAAAACATTCGTGTTATTCGTGCGATTCGTGTTCAAAAAATCTCGTGTGAAAAAAATCTCGTGTTCAAATCCCCGTGTACCAAAATCTCGTACCCATCATGTTTCCAATTCCAAGTGCCATAGATAGCTCATCTAAGTGCCATAGTTACAACCATTAACAACCATCACCACAATGAAAATTCGCAATTACAGCAAGAAAGAGTTAGCCCTACTCTATTTCCCCGACAGCCTCCCCCACACCGCCAGCAACCACCTCATGCGTTGGATCTATCGCAACCGCGAGCTCTGCCAGGCGTTAGAAGCCAGAGGCTATTACCGCACCAGCAAGCATTTCACCTCCATTCAGGTCAGCATCATCTTCGATTACATAGGCGAGCCATGAGAGTAAATGCTAAAAACCATAAAAAAACAGTCCGTAAGAGCGCGCAACTCCTAATATCTCCTAAGTGACATAACAAGACATCGTATCTTTGCATTGTCATTAAGCCCCAACAGTGACAGCGCTCTTTCAACCACTGTACAAAAAAGCATAAAGGAGAAAAAAGAGAATGTTCATAAATAAGAGAAAAGGCAGCGATGCAGTCAGGAGTGTTCCGAGAGTTACATCGAGAATCAGTAGATCATGACCCGTCAACGTTTTACATTCAACACATCCCCCAACTCTGCACGGCCACTTGCTCATCCTGCCTTTTTCTTTTTGTTTAACCAAAATCGGTCATTAGGGCTTGCTTGGATTTTGGATTTTTAGAAGAATGGATTTTGTTTGGCTTTTAATGAGTAATAGCGAGCTATTGCGAATTAAAAACAAGCAAAAGACAACTTATAAAAAACAAAAGACTGCAAGCAGTTACAAAAACGACATAAAACGGCCTAATGACCGTTTTGGGTTTATTTCATCAGAAGCCCCTATATCCACCTTTCCAAATAAAGACTAAACTCCTCTCTACCTAATACTTCCACCTTTGGAAATGGAATATTTTTCAACACCCTAAAATGCTTATCTTCAGTGACAATACACTTTGCGTTAGCAGCAATGGCACAATCTACAAACTTATTGTCATCTTTATCAGCCTCTATCAAAGCAAAAGTATAATGAGAATCTTTACGAATTTCATTAGGTCTAGATAATGTATGGAGTACGTTCATGGAGATGACGGAAGCTCTCGATACGTTCTTCATTCAGAGTTCCTTCATTCCACATTCTATCTAACTCAGCATCAGCCATCTGAGCAAAATAATCAGAGATCACCTTATTCAAATCACGCAAAGCCTCAGGAGTCTTGATAAAAGACAACATATCAAGGATTTGCAGTTGAGCTTGATTCATAGTTGCAGTCTGTGCCATAATAGTTCTATTAATAATTCTTTAAGTAAAGATAATGCAATCGAACACAATGAAAGCAGTTTTCATATTGCCAAGTGCAGTTTATCTAAATGCAAAAATAAGCGAAACATTCTTTTCCTCCAAATATTAGCGCATAAAAACTCCACATTGTAACCTTCAGCAACATTTTATAGCCGTTCATACCTCCCACCAATTTCCAAGCGATTCCTCCAGCAAGAAATCACCCAGTTCCAAGCAGCAAGCAGTCCCTGCTGTCCTTCCTCATTCCCCCAATCCCTACGGTCATTCCTCATTCCCTTCATCCCCTGCGGGTGCATCCCCGCCAAAACACCCATAGCAAGACCTCTTATGCCAAATATTGCAGTGCGAAGCCCCCTTCTGCAAGGCGGTCCTATCCCGCAAGACCCTGGCGAGGGCTCTGATGCCCCGCCAACCATAAAGCGAAGCGGTTAAGAGCGACGAGCAGGAGCGGTTACATCCCTTGCCCTTTTGGAAAGGGCGAGGGCTTGGGAGTGGGTTAAGGACCCCCTCTTCGCAAGAGGGGGATAGGGGAGTCGAAAAATGTAATAGGGCGTTAGCTGCTTATTACGAAGCATGCAATGCTGAAAGATTTCGCTTCACCATTCGATATTAACATAGACCTCTACAATTAATTGGTCAGAGTTGTAAAAACTCCCCCAAATATTTGGTAGTTTCACAGAAAAAACTTATATTTGCAGGCAAAAAAGGAGAGACAATTATGAACACAATAGCAATTGACAGCAATATATATAAAGGTGCAGAAAGTTATGCTAAATTACATAATATTAGTGTGACAGCTGCAATAGAAAAGGCGATTTCTTTGTTTTTGCAAAAGGTACAACCTAAGCAAAAGCTATTAGAAACTGCTGAGTTTAATGATGCTTTGTCTTATGTTAAAACATTAAAGGCAAAAGGTGGCAAGCCGATACCGGCAGATGAAAATAGCTTAGATGCGTTGGTTGATAAAAAATATGCATTATGAGAGTTTTTATAGATACGAATATCTTAATAGATTTCGTTGTAAATCGGGAGGGCTTTTCTGAAGAAGCAGATAAACTCTTTGCCCTTGGAATAACAGGAGACATAAAGTTGATGACATCAGCTTTGTCTTATGTTACAGCCATGTATATAGCACACAAGTATGAGTATCAAAATGTAAAAGAAACTCTTCTGGCGGTGTCGAATTTTGTAGATGTTTTGGACTTGCAAGGCAATACGGTAATTGAAATGCTCTCTTCTGATTGGAAGGATTATGAAGATGCAACTCAAAATGCCACAGCTTTGCGAGCTGAGGGAGATTGTATTGTAACTCGTAACAAGAAGGATTTGTACGGAAAAAGAGGAGGATTAAAAAAACAAATATGATACTATAAGTGAAGCATTTTAACACTTGTAAGGATGAACTCGATTTTGATAGAAGAGGGATGATCTGGGAGTATTCACGAAAGAGCAAGAAAACGAAAAAAGAGAGCTAAGAAACATGGCATTTACAATTATCTGTATTCATCCGATAGTAGGATGCAAATATCTAAAGATACTAAAAGAGGACGAATATTATTTCTTCAATGATTGGTATCGAGAGGAGAATGGATGTGTTGTAAGAAATGATGACGATGCATTCAAACGTCACTTCTTTGGTGAAAAGGTAAGTGTTCAGGCAGTTGTCGGAAAGAACGGTAGTGGCAAGAGTTCGCTTTTGGAGCTGATATATAGAATTTTGAACAATTTCTCATACGTGGCTACAGAAGGGGCCTATAGGGCAACTGCGGAAAGACTGTATTATATCAGAGAGATAAAGGCAGAACTGTATTATGAGTTGGAAGGACAACAGGGATGCATAAAAGTGGAAGATGATACGGTTACATTTAGGTATGGCGACGAGGCACCTATAGAATTATACTTCCCCGGGAGCAGAAATTATGAGGAAACAGACGGCTGGCTTAACGCCAGGCCATTGGACGGGTATGAGCATAAGGTCATACGTGGAATGGAAAGACAAACAATATGGGAAATCATACAAAAGACACTTAATCACTTCTTCTATTCTCTTGTGGTGAATTATTCTATCCAATCTTTGAACCCTTGTGACTATGAGGATGAAGAAGCCTATGGAGATGATGCAGATGATTGGGCTGATAATTCTTGGCTGACGAGCCTATATAGGAAGAATGATGGCTATATGGTTCCTATTGGATTTGAGCCCTATAGAGGGAACAACCAGATAGACTTGGTAAACCAAAAGGAATTGGCAGAGGATAGAGTTGCGGCGTTGCTAATCGATGCTGAAAAACATGATCATAAATTGTTGCCAGGGTATAGTTATAGTTCGATAGATTTTACTTATGACCAAAAGTTTTCTTTAAGATTTGATCATCCGGCTGAAGATGATGATAATATCACGGATGCAATACAGAAAATAGCGGAGGACTTGAACGGTGAAAGAAGTGCTCTCTTTTTTGAGAGCTATGGAATTGACGCGGGCTATAAGCAGAATGGTTGTCACTTCTTTAAGCGGGCTTTTATGTATCTGATAGATAAAACTTTCAGCGTAAGCCGTAATTATCCAGACTATGAAGATTACTCTGAACTTTCGGATGCTTTCTTTGACTTGGAGCGTGAACTGCTTCCACAAGAAAAAGATATGGTAGTCTCGCTTATAGAGAGAGTCAAGGAGGAACCATCGCATATCGGTATGAAAGTTCATCAGACGTTGCATTTCCTTGAGAGGCTTATTCATATTGATGAGGCTGAACAATATAAAATGGATGATAATGGATTCTCTTATGAAGAATACATACAGCATTTCTTCCCTGAAATGGATATTGAAGGCCCTAAAGCTATTATGGAGTATTACCCGCCGCCTATCTTCAGGAACTATATCTACCTGAAAAATGACATGGATCAGGAATGCATAGAGTTTCCGATGCTGAGTTCTGGTGAAAGGCAATACCTTTTCACACTATCAGCTTACCTATATCATTTGAGGAATATCATTTCTGTACCTGAGAATGCCAGAAGGGTGAAGTATCATAATGTCTGTTTGTTTTTGGATGAGATAGAACTTTGCTTCCATCCTGAATACCAGAGGCTATTTGTGGCAAACTTGCTTCAGAGTTTGGAGGACAATAAAGTGACAGATAGTGTAAATGTGAACGTGATACTAACGACACATTCTCCCTTTGTGCTATCAGATATTCCGCAGTGTAATATCCTATATCTTGAAAATGGGGAAGATGCAAGGGAACAGATGAAGGTGAAGACTTTCGCCTCTAACATCAATGAGCTGTTATCTGAAAGTTTCTTTCTGAAAGGAGGATTTGTAGGTGAGTTCGCTAGTCAAGTGGTTAATGACTTGGCTAATTTCCTTTTGGAAAAGCAATGTAAACGCAGATGGGATATTGTGTCGGCAGATCAAATGATAGAGGCTGTTGGCGATGACGTTGTGAAGATACAGCTACGTAAGTTGTTTGTTCGAAAGTTCGGGAAAAATAATCAAGTATATAAGACGTGGGTGCAAAAAGAATTTGAGAGATTAGGCTTGAACCAAGAGAACCGATGAGAAGAATTCTGATTGATGATAGGATAAAGAAGCTTGCTGCTAAATACGTGAAGAAACTGCCACTAGTGGTGGGTGATGTAAAAGCAGATTTGCAGATTTTGGCTGATGACTTAAAAAAAGAGTCAACAGAGATTCTGATATGTACACCTGAAGAGGGAAAGAAGGCAAAAGGCAAATCAAGCGTCAGAAAAAAGACGCTGCCCGATGCGATTGAGGCTGCAAATGCAGAGCAACCGCTGAAGGACAAACAGGAGAAATTTAAAGGCGTTAGTCATAAGGGAAGTGAATATCTCAGGGTATCAGTGTATGTTGAGAAGATTGTAGAGAAATATGACGATCTCAATAATATGCTGCCGTCCAAGTATGATGAATGCTTTTCTTATATCAATAGTGCTTTAAAAGGTGTCGCTATAGATGATATTTGGGTAAAGTTTAAAGGAAATAAGGATAAGCGACCACTCTATGAGGTGATAGTTGATGTAATGGGTTACGATAAAGTAAGAGCAGGGTTGATGCCTAACTATGTGAAGATACTTGAGATTAGATCATGCATTTATTGTAATGCCCAGTTTGCTATGACAACGCTTATAGAGGATGTGCATGAGAAGATAAAGACAGGAAAGAGAGGACGCCCCAAAGAAGCGAGGGTGATACCATTGATGGGCGGTTACTATGAATTGGATCATAATAGGCCAAAGTCGAAATACCCGTTCTTGTGTACAAACTTCTATAACCTACAACCTTGCTGTGGATCATGTAACAAACGTAAATCTGCACAAGACTTGCCATACTCATTATATTATGAAGACGGTGAACCGCATCCCTCCCCGCTTCATTTCGCTATTAGCCCACAGGATGTAATTGCTTTTCAGACAAAAGGAAAGTGTAGAGGAATAAAAGCATATCTTTGTGATGATGAAAAACCAGGCCAGCCTGTCGTAGCAAAGAAAGATGGAACCCTCGCAGAGCGTTTTAACTTTATTTTCGACATAGATAAGATTTATGCTGAACATGAAGATGAAGTAGAAGAATTGCTATGGCGTAATAGGATATATACAAAGGGAATTGTAGATGCTGCGAATCAACAATTTGCAGATTTGGATATTGAGGGATTTGACTTTGACAGATATATTCTTGGAACATACGCCAAGAAGGATGAGGCTTTGAAACGTCCACTTACGGTGATGAAGCAGGATGTCTGGGAGCAGATTATGAAAGTGGAATAGAATATGAGCGTGGAGAAATTAATTGGATCCTGGAAATTGAAAAGTAAGATTGGTAGCGGAGGCAATGGCGAGGTTTGGGAATGCACAGACCAAACAGGAAATGCATTTGCTATGAAAATCCTAACTAAGACAACAGGAGAAGCGTATCAACGATTCTTGGATGAGGTGAAAGTAATGCTTTCTCATCAAGGTGCCGATGGAATGTTGCCAGTGATTGACTTCAATCTTCATGAATTAAATGGCTCAGAGCAGACTGAAAAAGATCTTTACTATGTTATGCCTTTGGCAATTCCTGCAAAAGAACGCTTGTTTGGATGTATCTTTGAAGAGAAATTGAATGCCATCAGGGATATTCTAAAGATGTTATGTCTACTTCATCATCAAGGTATTGCTCACAGGGATATCAAGATTGAAAACATATTGATGTATCAAGAGCACTATGTGTTATCTGATTTTGGACTCGTTTTCTATCAAGATAAATCTCGTGTGACGAAAACCGACGAGCGTATGGGAGCAAGGAGGACATTAGCCCCAGAAATGGAACGGCCTGGCTCAAAGAATGCCGATCCGTTTAAGGCTGATGTATATTCTATTGCGAAAACCATTTGGGTGATACTGACAGAATATCCCGATAGTTTTGAAGGTCAATATAGTAGGAATCAAGTTACCAGACTTGAAGACAATGTAAAGTGTCCAAGAGGCACATATTTTACACCATTAGGAGAATTGCTAGCAGAATGTACAGATGTGCTGCCTGACAATAGACCTAATATTGAACAAGTTTTGGCTAGGTACGAGGAATGGGAGAAAATGCAGGATGATTTTGCAAAAAGTAATCGCAGTCAGTGGGTTGAAGTAATTAAGGCGTTGTTTCCTTATTCAGTTCCGACACATGCCGAATGGACGGATATTAAAGAAATAAAAAATGTGCTCAACATGATTAGTCACTATGACAGTTTGAATCATCTGTTCTTCCCCTCTGGCGGTGGATTAGACTTGGATGCTGTATTTGATTCTTATGAGGAGCATTGCTTAGAAATGGATTTTGGTGGGTTGAGGCAGATCTTCAACCCGAAAATCCTGATCTTCGAATCGATAGGTGAAGATTTGTTGTGGAATTATTTCCGAATGGAGTGTAATCCATTAGAGCCTGCACTTAAATCAACTCCCAAAGACAGTTATGATGAAGGAGTATCAGAGATGTCACCGCTCGAGTATGAGGATTATGGCGTAATGGAAGATGGTGACCTCGCCAAACAAGATGGATATAATGTAACGGACTATTCTCGACAAGTAACTCGCCAATTAAAGGGCAGTTATGTGATATTCAGTAAAAACTCGCTATATAACAGGACTACGGGTACTTATGACGGTAGACATGACAAGATGAGTACTGAAACCTTTAGAGCTTACATCGAAAAAGCATATAATAAATATAAGAAAGCGGAGGATAATGTCTTTCTCAATGACTTTTAAAATCCAATAAAGAATTAATTTTATTAAACTTAGATAGTTTATGGCAATATTTGAACCAAATATTTATATGAGGGAGATTAAAGAACTATATTCCGAGGAACTTGCCTTGTTGAAGCAGATTCGAAGCTATGGGAGAGAACATTCACAAGGTAAAATGGAGCGGGTTGAGAAGGTTAAGTTACTCTTGTTATTTCGTATCTACTCGAATCTGTATTCTTCTCTGCTCTTAACTGTGCAGGTCTTGAAAACTGGAAAGATTTCATTCTTTCAGTTACCGATAGGCTTGTTGTTGCGTTGTTGCTTTACCGATTGTTTGTTCGCCCTATACATACAGCGGGCTGGCAAGGAACGAGCTTACGAGGAACTGGATCTGAGAACAATAGAGTATGCCAACTCAATGTTGGAGCGCAAAGAGGTATACAGAGATCAGGTGAAAAGTACGGGAAAGATACTTGATGATGTCTTTATAGACCATTTGTGGGAGTTGACGATGGAAGACAATTTCTTGGGACTGCTGACACTTGACGACAATCTGGAAGAATTGACGGTAATAAAGCAATCGAAAGGACAACTGAAAGACGCTGGTTTCACTAAACAAAATAGTATTAAGACAAAGGATATTGTTGACTTCTTGGTTGCTATACCTGAACTCAAATCTGTGGCTATGCGATTATATCACTACTTCAAATATTTCTCGCAGTATGAGCATTTCTCAGAAAATGGGCAAGGGGATGTACTTGCATCAATGGAGAAGGATGGTAATGATAACATCCATTTGCCTTCAGCCATTAGGGCACTGGGTGTTGGGATGGAAGAGGTGATGAAGAATAGATTGTCAAAGATGAATAAATAAAGAGGTTAACACAAATAAGGATATGAGTACATTCGTATTAATGGAACTATGTAAGCAGAGTGGAGTTAAAAATGTTATATATCAACTTTTGGCTCCAAGCATAACTTTAAATCTCGATGAAGTTGAAGAAAATCGCAGCTATGCTGTGATTATCGATAAGGGTATTCGTTATTGTTTGACTGGTAATTCTGGTATATATGATGAAGAAGCCTCCTATGTGTTGTTGACAGATAGAACTCCTACGAAGCAAAAGCTCATTGACAATGAGATCAAGCAGAGAAAGTGGATAAAGCATCCTAATCAAATTGAGGCTTCACCCGATGATGTAATAAATTCATGGGAAAACAGGTTCCACTTCAAACTTGAGAAAAATGAGGCTCATCCCGGATTAAGAAGACCGCAATTAGGTGCTTTGCATGCTTTACTTAGCCATATGCTATCACCTACAGAAACAGCGACAGTGGTGCTGCCAACTGGAACTGGTAAGACAGAAACGATGATGTCAGCTTTAGTAGCAGGCAGGTGTAATAAAGTACTTGTAACTGTGCCGACAAATGCTCTTCGAGGACAATTATTCAATAAGTTCAAAACTTTAGGCATTCTTAAAAAAGCAAAATTTGAAATTGTTGATAAAGAAGCATTATATCCTATAGTAGGGGTTATAACGTCTGCATTTGAAGGGGAAGATCAACTAAAGAGCTTTATTAGACAATGCAATGTGGTGATAACAACAATGCAGATTATTGACCATGCTCCAGAAGAACAGCAGGATGTATATGTGTCATCATTTTCAAATGTGTTTGTTGATGAGGCGCACCATATTGTAGCCACATCATGGAGGAAGTTTTCTGACAGATTCCCAAGACATCAATTGGTTCAATTCACTGCAACGCCGTTCAGAAATGATGGGCAACGACTTGATGGTAAAATAATATTTAACTATCCTTTGCGCCAAGCACAAAAAGATGGTTATTATCGCACTATACATTTCCTGCCAGTCAGGGAATACGGTGAAGAGGCCATTGCTGATAAAGCTATTGCTGAAAAGGCTGTTGAGAAACTAAAAGACGATCAGAAGCATTACCAGCATATAATGATGGCTCGGTGTGAGACAAAGAGTCGAGCACAGGCAGTCTACAAGATATACAAAGAGTTATGCCCAGAACTAAGAATTGTGTTATTATATTCCGGCTGCCCTGATTATATTGAGAACTATAATAAAGTTCTTAAACGAGATGTAGACATTGTGGTTTGTGTGAATATGCTTGGTGAAGGATTTGATTTGCCAGAACTTAAGATTGCAGCATTCCACGATATCAGAAAAAGCCTGCCAATAACATTGCAATTTTCTGGACGATTTACACGAACTAGCCGTGATGCGGAGTTGGGGGATGCTTCTTTTGTGGCAAATATTGCAGACCTTACAGTTAAGCAGGAACTTGATAGTCTCTATGAAGAAGATGCTGATTGGAATATTCTTTTAGCCGATGCAAATGACAATAAGGTTACAGATGAAAAAGAGTTTAAAGACTTTATTGAAGGATTTAAGTCGGGAACGGATGCCCAAATCCCTGTAAGCAGTATCTACCCAAAGTTTAGTACTGTCGTATATCAGAGCTACGCAAAAGGATGGCACCCTGAGGATTTTTACAAAGGTATTAGAGGCTATGATAAACTTGATTATCAGTCTTATGACATTAATGAAAATGAAAAGCTGCTTGTGGCAGTGATGGCAAAGGAACAGAATGTCGAAGGTATAAAGGTTAAGGATGTAAGGACTATGGCCTGGAGCTATTTGGTGCTGTTTTGGGATGAAAAGAAGAATCTGTTATACATTAACAGCCTAGATAATGCCAGCCTATATCATGAAGTGGCTAAGCATGTAGTAGGGGCTCCGGGGAAAGCCCCAAAGTTAATAAGTGGAGTTGATGTTTTCAAGACCTTCCATAATTTAAAGAGGACAAAATTAAGGAATGTTGGGCTGAAAGTCTATCTTGGGAAAGATATTCGCTTTAGAATGCATGCAGGGCGCGATGTTGAGAATGGGCTATCTCGCATTGAGAAAATGAACAGCGAGAAATCCTTTGTAGTGGGTGATGGTTTTGAGAACGGAGAGAAAACATCCATAGGAGCATCGTACAAAGGGAGAATATGGAGCCTAAGTGGCAATGGAAATATTCTTGCGTTTAAGAATTGGTGTATTGAGCAGGGCGAGAAACTCACAAATCCAAATATCGATGCGAATCAAATACTCAAAGAAACACTGATTCCAAAGATGATTAAAGAAATGCCAGTAGATACAATTCCTTTCAGTATAGATTGGGATGATGAGATGTGGAGAGAGTTAGAGACTCGTTACAGTTTTAAACTGTTAGGTTCGGAGTCTTATATGTACAATACTGAAATTGAACTTTGTGAGAATGCTCTAGAAGGGAATAAGGTACGTTTTGCAGTATGTAATAGTGAACAGCATGTGGAGTTTCAGCTAGAGCTGTTTGAAAATAATGAAAATGAGAAGAATAAATTTCCCGACTATAGGATTAAACAATTGACGCATGGTGAGGCTTTGATACAGTTTGGGACGAGGACGCTAAAATTGACAGATTTCTTTGAGAAAGAAGAAAATGTACCGATAATCTATTTCACCGATGGGTCTAGCCTTCGTGGTAATGAGTACATTGTCTTAAGTGCTAAGCCAACACTCTATGATAAAAACAGCTTGCAAGAGTGGGACTGGGAAGACGTTAATTTGCTTAAAGAATCACAAGGAGTGCGGCCACATCTTAATACGGATTCTATTCAATACAATGTAATACAAACGCTTGTGCGGCAGGACTACGATATTGTGTATGACGATGACAATGCCGGCGAGATAGCTGATGTAATTACACTCAAATTAATTGAGAATGAAATTCATGTGGAGTTATATCATTTGAAGTTTGCACATGAAGGTAAGATAACCTCGCAGATTGCAAACTTTTATGAAGTATGTGGACAGGCTCAGAAATCTGCAAATTGGAAATATAAAGAGGCAGAAGAGATGTTGAATCATTTACTGCGTAGGGAGATTAAAAAGAGTAGCAATGGCGACGAATGTTCGAGAATATATAAGGGGACACATGAAAAGTTGATCGAACTGATGAAACTTGCAAAGAGGAAGTTGCCTGTGAAGTATAGCGTCTTTATTGTTCAGCCAGGCGTTTCAAAAGATTCAGCAAGTGATGACATACTATCGCTTTTGGGTGTAACTGAGAGTTTTCTCAAGGAGCGTACAGGAATAGAACTAAAGGTTATAGTAAATAAAAAGAGTCTATGACGCAAGATGGAAGGTGGAAGTTAAAGTATAATGAAGTGATGTCGTTCATGGAAAAGGAATACCGTAAACTATCCAAGTATTATCCAAAAGAGAAGCTTATGTTCCACTTCATTCATCATAATAGAAAACTGTATAATGTGGGAACGATGAAAGAGGAACGTAAAGTACTCTTTGAAAAGTTGCTGGTGCTGTGTGAAAAGTATAAGAGAATTCACTAGTGTCCACTAAAAAGGGGGTGTAAAAGTTGTATAGTTTGCGGACCTAATAACGCTTGGATTAAAATTAAAGATGCTCAGACTGACGATGAACGTATTGTTATAAAGGCTCTGTCAAAGTGTAATATCAATAGTTATATATTATTTGATACGACTTATGATGAAAAAGGTATTGTGTCTAATAAGTTTCGTCACATTTTTATTTTACCTGATTTAGTAGTGGAAAAAGGGGATTTTATTTGGCTTTATACTAAGCCAGGTGTGTATGGAACTCATACTAATACCAGTGGCGCCACAACTCATAAGTTATATTGGGGTGTTCTATCTCATATATGGAATAATGATGGTGATAAGGCTTATTTGATTATGACGATTGGGAGAATTTTTCCTATGAAGTCAATTAGAGAAAGATTGAAATGCTGAAGTTGATTTTGTTCTGATTTTAATAATATAAAGGAAAAGCGTTATGATAGCAAAAGAATATTGTATAGAAGAGAGGCTTGGTGAGAAAGGTTGAGCTCCCTTTGGATAAAGAGGCGAAAAATAACAGAGAAAAAAACGAAGCATGCAATGCTTAAGGATTTCGATACTTCATTCGATATCAATTTCGATTTATACAAATAGGGGCTTAGGCAGCTAAAGAAATAGCATCACCTCACATTTGCTATTCATATGGGAGACTAAGTCTCGTATTCTTTTCTCAAAATACACAAACAATGCCGCCGTGCCAAGATGCTAAGTTATAACTTTGCCTTTTTTTTAAAAAATATCTGTGAAATATAACTAAAAAGTTTGCAGATAACGATATAGTTTTTTATCTTTGCACCATCTAAGTGACAATATATGAATGCAAATCAGTAAATTATGGCAATGAACGACAATAAATCTATATTGCGTGTGCTTCGTGAAAAATTCAAGTACACCCAAGAGGAGGTAAGCAAGTACCTTGGCATCAGCCAACCAGCCTACCTGAAGTACGAGACGGGGGAGACTGAAGTCTCTATGGAGGGCTTGGAGAAGTTGGCTCGTCTCTATGGTATTGATGAGTATGACATACTCGAAGGTAACATGGAGCAAGTGAACTTTGCATACGCTTTCCGACGTGATGGTGTGGCTAATCTTGAAGAGGTGTCTCACTTCCAGCAAATAGTAAAGAACTATATCATGATGAGCAATGAACTTGAAAAAATCAGATAAAATACAATTAGAACTCTTGTCCCTTTCTCTTCGCCAAGAGCAAGGAGTCAAGTTTAATGAGCCTGTTAGTGTTCATCAAATGCTTCGCAACAAGAATATCATAGCAAGTTTTCAACCTTTGTCTGAGGGTTTTGAGGGCATGGCTATCAAGATACTTCGTAAGGAGCATGATGTGCGACTATTCATGCTTGTCAATACAAGCAGCAATTATAGTCGCCAACGCTTCACGGCCTGTCACGAACTTTATCACCTGTTGTTTCAAGAGGATTTTAGTGTATCCTATGAGACGGATAACGAAGATGGCAAAAAGAGCATAGAGGAACAATCAGCTGATTATTTTGCTCGTTGCTTACTTTTGCCAAGGGATGGCGTGCTATCGTTAATACCAGTAGAGAAGCGAAAAAGAGATGCTATTTCTATGGCAACGGTATTGAAGATAGAGCAGAACTTTCGTTGTTCTCGTTCCTGCCTTCTCTATCGACTCAAGGAGATGGATTTGATTTCCGAGACGGTTTATGGTTTATTTCAGCATGATGTGATAAGGAGTGCTGCGGAGTATGGTTATCCTACCTCTTTATATATGCCGACCCATAGCAAGGAACTGATAGGAGATTATAATGTAAAGGCTCGCCAACTTTATGACAAGGGATTGATTTCCCAAGCCAAGTATTTTGGTTTGTTATATGATATGGGCATTGATTTCGGAAAGGAGGCTTTGGATGGCAAGAGCAAAGGTCATATTGGTTGATGCGGATGTCATAGCGCATTTCATAGCCACAGGTCACATCATGGAATTGAACGGTATCTTGTCACCTCATCAGCTGTATGTTGTCGAGAATGTTTATCGTGAGGCAACACGTCATCCCGGCGATGCCAACCGTAAGCAGAAAGTGGATGAGTGGATTAAGGATTCAAAGACTTGTGTAATCAAGTTTCCCAGTCAGAACCAGAATATCAAGAGGGAGTTTTTTAAGTTGAAGCATGACAATGGTCTTTTGGGTGATGGTGAGTGTGCCTGTATGGCGATGGCTCGCTATGGACAGGAAACGATAGCCAGCAGCAACTTTCGTGATGTGGCACCTTATTGTGATGCCAATGACATTGAATATATCGGTGTGATGGACATTTTGCAGATTGCTATCAACAAAGGTTATTGGACGGACGAGCAATGCGACCAATTTATTATGGATGCCATCAAAGAGAATAATGCTCGTTTCCCCGTGGATAGGATGGAGGAGTATAAGACAGAGAAGGATTTGGGAGGATTCTGAGCAATATAATAGTCATGAGGCTGCTGAAAACTTAGCTTTTATGTATTCTTTGTATGAAAGCTGCTTTCAAATTGCCGAGAGCAGCTTATCTTATGCAAAACGATAATAAAATAACTTTTTTCAAATACAGATAAGTGTAACTACTTGTAAAATAGTGGGGACGCTGTAATGGTGCTATAAAGCGCTGCAAAGGAGATATGCATGCAAAGCCATTTTGACAATCATGTGATGTAATCAGAATGAATACAACGAACAAAGGGGAACGACCAAAGACTGGTTGTTTCCCTTTGTTCGTTTAGAGGCAATTGTATCAGGTGTATCTGCCATCATCACAAAGGTTGCAACCAAACGAAAGATGGAGAAGGCACCACGCAAATCTATCTCAATTCTATCAAAAGCTCAGAAGTAGATGATGCCAACGCCAAAATACTGGCAGCCCTATAAGCCACAAAAAAGAATAAAAAGAGGGATTTTGTAAAAT
>OHAY01001822.1_pt1 | contig 18481 bp, 11 predicted proteins | sample 1577191 | NCBI WGS metagenome assembly OHAY01 (sample SAMEA3541504, study PRJEB24748) | human gut metagenome | biome: human gut; feature: human-associated habitat; material: faeces | place: China | collected 2012 | reverse complement strand
GCAAGCAGATGGCGTGCAAAGTCGCCAGACGCTCTTTGTGCGGTATTGCCTCAAGTCAAGTGCAACACCATTCAAAATAAGACCTTTCCAAAAAACGCATCACTTTTCTCACTTCTAAAAACCCGATAAAACAACCAGCCTGAGATTCCGATCATAGAACCTCAGGCTGGTCTTATCTTTCTATGCAGTGAGAAAAGTGACACGCTTTGCCGCATCTTCCCTCAAAAATCACATAGCACAATCTCCGAAGAAACAACACTCACGACCTCATTATGTGGTAAAACTCACACAGGCAAGTTCTGAGCCATTATAATCACTGCTGTAAATACGCAAATCATAACTTCCAGAGATGTCATTGGGAACTGTAATTCCGGGGAATGCACCGCTTTCAAAATCTCTCAAAGAAATATAATTGACATCTACACGGTCCGCATCCTGTTCATTATGCGGCGTATCACTTGGAACAACACCGATCCAGGCACTGTTATCGTCCGAGAAATTAGCATAGTTGACATCTGCTGTAACGGTTCTTGTGTCTGGATTCCACTGTACATTTGCAATTTCCGCCTTAGGTCCATCAATGTAAAATGTCCCGCAGGAAAGTTCTTTGCCGCCGTTGTCATTTGCATAAATGCGTAAATCGTAGTTTCCGCTAAGGCTGTTGTCTGAAAGTTCAAACCCTGCAAAATTTCCGCTTTCAAATTGTGAAAGAGATTGATATTGCACAACGGCAGAATCCGCATCCTGTTCATTATGCGGCGTATCACTTGGCACGACACCAATCCAGGCATCACTATTTTCCGGTAAATTCTCATACATAACATTTGCTGTGACCATTCTGCTTTCGGCATTCCAGACAAGCTCAGCAATCGATGCACTCAGATGTGGCAATGTATCCCAATACTTTTGCCGCATCAGGCAAAGATCCAGTCCGTTGATCGTGTTATCCTCACACAGATCGCCTGCTTTCCACTCGATCAGTCTTCCCTGATTCAACAAAAACCGCTGCATCATCACAAGATCTGCAATGGAAAAGATGCCGTCGGCATTGACATCGCCTGCCACGTCAGTTCCCACTGTTGCATTGAAATGCACAGTCACGTTATCCATAACTGACGGATCGGTATTGTATTTTGCAAAATCCCAGTCCTTGATCAATGCGTTCCATTCTGTTTCTGTGCCGGCAAAATAAATATCGCTTACCATAACCAAATCAGAAAGCCAATAAGAATCTACCTCATACGGGGAATCCATTGTGTGAAGCTCCCCATAACCATCTTTTGCAATAGCAAGCGGAGACAGTTCCTTTAAACTTTTGGGAAGATAGAGCCGATTGAGTTTCTCATTTCCCATAATCGCAGGCGTTGTCAGACTTTCTACTCCCTCCGGAAATATTACAGAAGATAAATTGTTTCCTGAAAAAGCAGACAGCCCATAAAGCTTTGCCTGCTCCGGCAGTTTTATATCCTGAAGGAAACAGCCTTTGAAAGCTCCTGCTCCGATTTCTGTGACACTATCTGGAACAGAAACGGAACGATTTCCCATTTGCTCATCGTAAACAAATCCATTTGCAAATGCACAATTTCCAATTTTCAAAAGTGTATCCGGCAGTGCTACAGATGTCAAGGCATTGCTGGAAAATGCGTAATCTCCGATTTCTGTTACTCCGGCCGGGATTTCAAGAGAGTTTATGCCGCATTCGGAGAAAGCATACGCTTCTATCTTTTTCATATTTTTTGAAAGTGTTACAGATTTGAGATTTCCATTTCCCTCAAAAGCATGTTCTCCGATATATTCCACAGAATCCGGAATTGCAATTGAAGTCAGTTTGCTAAATTGGCGTGACTGGAAAAAACAAAAGGCATAATCGTCAATTTTCTTGAGTGATGACGGCAGATGTATGCTCGTCAGATACAAAGGACCGTAAAATGCCCGCTTTCCAATTTCCGTAATCCCATTCGGAAGTGTAACGGATTCCAGGTTTAAGCATTCCTCAAAAAGTGAATCCGGAATCACAGTTACTTTCGGAGGAATTGTCATGGATTTCAGTTGGTTGTCTGATGCAAAGGCACCTTTTCCAAGGGTGGTAAGAGAATCCGGCAGGTCAATTTCCTCCAGATAGTATATGCTGGAAAATGCGTACTCTCCAATGGAAACCAATCCTTCGTTAAGTTTGATACTGACAGTGCCGTCATAACTGCTATCATACCATGAACCGCCATACCCGCAGAATGCATAATCCCCAATAGACGTGATCTGGGATGGGATTTCAATATCCGCTCTCTGGGTTTCACGACCGCAAAAAGCAAAATCACCAATTGCAGAAATACCATTCCAATTGATAGAGTCAAAAGAGATCGCAGGCGGAACAGGTCCGACGGTTTTCCCGTCTTTGCTGTACAAAATGCCATTCATAGATTTATAGTGAGGGTTGTTTTCACTGACGGTAAATGCTTTCAAGGAATTGCAGCCCTTTATCCAAGAATCCAGACCGCCATTATCTCCACTATTCTCGCTTTTTCCATGAAAATCTGTAAAGCTTGCAGGAAAATGAATGGTAGTAAGAATTTTGCAATCCTCAAAGGCTTCACTATTAATGGTAGTCACAGTATCAGGGAGGATCAGTTCTGTCATTTTGCAGCCTCTGAATGCTCCTCGTGCAATGGTGATTGGATCATCTGCTATGATTGCAGGAATTTCCACAACACCTGTTTTGTCTTGATCAACACTTTTAATTACTGTATATCCGTAATTGAGCTGTATGCTGTATTGAAACCCGTCTGCTTCTCCATCCAGCCACATTTCCTGTGCAGCATTTACAGTGATAACGGGTACAAAAAAGAGCAGCATATCGACAGACAACAATACAGATAAAATTTTTCTTGCAATGTGTTTCATGAAACGACCTCCTTATGCATATGTGCTAAAATATAAGACGGATGTTGAATTGTATTTATATTATAGCACATATTTACCGAAAAGTCAATTCCAAATCGGTAATATTTTAAGGAAATCACAAAAAATATTTCAAAAAGACACACCGAAAAAAAGTCTGTAAAAATGCAGTCAACTATGGTAAAATATAAATAACACAGGAGGCTGATTTTTTATGGCAAGAAGAAAAAGAGAACCAATGAGCAACGGAAAGAAAACAAAGAAGATACGTGGAAATTTAGGCGAAACTGAGATCGAAGTGCCGCAGGATCGAGACGGAACATTTGAGCCAAAGGTGGTAAAAAAGCGTCAAAAGGACATCTCCGGCATTGAGCAGAAGATAATCTCTCTGTACGCAAAGGGTATGACAACTCGTCAGATAAGCGATACCATCGAGGAGATCTACGGCTTTGAAGTCAGCGACGGAATGGTATCTGACATCACAGACAGGCTTCTTCCGCAGATAGAAGATTGGCAGAATCGTCCGCTTGATGCGGTGTATCCGATCGTTTTCATCGATGCAGTACACTTTTCAGTGCGTGATAACGGACAGATCAGGAAGCTGGCTGCATATGTGATTCTCGCAGTAAGTCTGACAGGTCACAAGGAAGTTTTATCCATACATATCGGAGAAAACGAAAGTGCAAAATATTGGCTTGGAGTCCTGAATGAGCTGAAAAATCGCGGCGTAAAGGATGTCCTCGTGATATGTGCCGATGGTCTTTCGGGTATGAAAGAAGCCGTAAATACGGCATTTCCACAGACAGAATTACAACGTTGTATCGTTCATCAAGTAAGAAACACGCTGAAATATGTTGGTGCAAAAAACAAGAAAGAGTTTGCCAACGATTTGAAAACCATTTATCACGCACCGTCTGAGGACGCTGCACTTAATCAGCTTGAACGTGTCACAGAAAAGTGGGAGAAAGATTATCCAAACGCTATGAAGAGCTGGTACAAAAACTGGGATGTGATCTCACCGATCTTCAAATTTTCCGCTGATGTGAGAAAGGTCATTTACACTACCAATGCGATCGAGAGCCTTAACAGCGGCTATCGTCGTCTGAACAAACAGAGAAGCGTGTTTCCCAGCGATACGGCCCTTTTAAAGACTTTGTATCTGGCAACTCACGAGATTACAAAGAAGTGGACGATGCCGCTGAGAAACTGGGGCAGAGTTCTTGGCGAGCTGGAGATCATGTACCCCGACAGACTGAGCTGATCCGGCACGGTCAGTCTGCTTCCATTCCACTACGCTCCATTTCAGCAGACTAACTGTTGAAGAAACTTGACAAATTACGGTATTTATTGTATACTGTAAAAAAATTGAGCGGCTGTTTTTCAAGCCGCTCCACAATATCGTTTTTTATCACTGTTGTTGAATTTACAGAGATTTTTTCGCAGGGCCAACGTATTAGATGAATTACAGTTCTTCATCAAATCCCACCCTGATGAACTTTCCTATGATGAAACACTTGCCAAACACCTGCTTTCTAAAATTACTATTTTTGATGACCATATCGTTTTTGAGTTCAAATCAGGCGTGACAGTTAGTGTGGAGAAATAAATTAGATAGAATTAACCCCTCTGTTAGAATTAAATCCGACAGAGGGGGATTTTTCAAAATATTCTTAAGTCAACACCAAACTAAACTTGTATATAGTCTAATTTTTTATCAAACTGCATACAAAGCTATCAGACATATTGTGCAGTGTTGCTTTAAATCTTATTTGCTTTCATAAGTAAGCAAATTACAGTTATAATACTTCCAATGGTCATCTTCATTATCTACAGAAAAAAGTTCACCCTCGTAAGCCATAAAGTTATCCCAGACAGTAGCAGAACAATCCCATGCATTCAAAAAGTACATTTTCTTACCTAAAGCATTAGTTGCAGTATCCATATAAACCTTATTGCCATATACAGTGGCATTCTGTCCCCAGCCGTCTACAACATTATTTTGTTCAAATGCACGCTGAATTGCTGTACAGCCATTTCTATAACCAACATTATTTCTTATCACACAGTCATTTCCCTTGATATTTACGAAGCTTTTTGCAAAATTTTCACCGCTCATTCCTGTTCCGTCAAATGTACAGTTTTCTACAGTTGTCCCGATTGTGTATTCTTTTATGTCAACGTGTTCAGCAGCAACATTCGGACCAAGTTTACAGTTTCTGATTGTATTGTAATGACAATCATGACCATAACCTGAAGTGCTTTTGGCACTGCCGACGTAAACAGCTTCACCATATCCGGGAGATACAACACCTGTATCATGAACATAACAATTTTCCGCAAGACAATAAGAACTGTTATCTCTGAAATGAATCCCCTCAGAGCCAATATTATATACTTCGCAATTTATAATCTCTGTATGATTTGAATTATCAAGAATAATGCCTTTTTGTGCATTCGTGACTTTTAAATCTTTAATTTTCCACCAGTCGCCTGAAATATCTAAAACATAATTTTCAGAAGTTGAAGAACCTGAAAGAATAGCAGGTTTTTCGGGATTTTCAGAACGAATTATAATAGGATTTGCTTCTGTTCCATCTGCCGAACTTGTAAACATATATCCTTTTGGTGTATCGCCGCTATAAACATATTCACCTTCGGCAAGTATGATTTCATCACCTGCTTTGGCATTTTTAAGAGCATTTTTTAGTTCATCTGTATTTTCAACATAAACTTCATTTGATGTGACTTCTCCTGAAATCAGTTTCTGCTTCATAACACAAAGGTCAAATGCATTCAATTTTCCATCTTCACATAAATCTGCGGCTTCCCAGTTGGCAAGTTCTATATCAGAAACAGCAAGTAACCATTTCTGCAAGGTAACAACGTCAGCTATATCAAATTTTCCATCTATATTGACATCACCTTTAATCTTTTCAGGTGTCGGATTCTCTGATGAATATATCTCATCATACATTGTTTTTGCCCATAATTTACGCATTTCTGCATATCCATTTTCAGCAGGGTGAACACCGTCGCTGCTCAACAAGTCAGGATTTTTCTTGAAAAATTCATAGAAATCAGGTCCCTTAATAACTTGAGGATATTTTTCATATATTTTTTCTATCATTGCATTATATGCAGGAACATTATCCCCTACAGCAGATTCTTTTGCATAAGGAATTGTTGGAATAATCGGAATTTTTCCAGCCGCAAGAATACTTTTTACCATATATTCCGTGTTATTATAATACTGTTCCGTTCCGGACGGATTTCCCCACGCATCGTTTGTGCCATAGGCAATGCTTACATATTTTCCAGGGAATGATTCAAGCCAGCGATCAATATTTTCAGCACCCTCTATACTTCTGATACCGCCAATACCGCCGTTTTCCTGAATCGGATAATATCTGCCGTCTATTTGATTGACATATTCGGCAAATCCTGTTCCGTAACAGTTCATCATTCCACAGGCAGTGATTGAATCACCATAAAATATAAAGCTGTCAGAAATTCCGTCTGATACATTATGAATATCCATATTGATTGACGTATTCCCGCCTGTTTTCCCATCATTTCCGCTGATATTTATTCTTATCCAATTATATCCTTCCATATCAACTACATGCTGACGAGAATGCAGCGTGTTCCCTGTTACTGTCTCAACAATTTTCCAACCATCTTTCGGATAGCTTCCACCTTCAGCAGCATTCACTTCAATTGTATAATCTGAAGGAACACCATTGGAACTTCCATTTAAAACGGTATAATCAAACTGTCCTGTTGCATTATACCATACCGCAATTACCTTTTTTCGTTCATCTTTTGGAACGTCAGAAAGGTCATATGCAAGATAATCAGCACCATTACTATTCCAGAAAGAGTAGTAATATTTATCATTTGCAGAAGCTGCCATTCCCGAAGAAGAATATGCAGGACATTCACGGCTGATTACAGGATTAGAAGAAAAATCAGCATAAGCAATATTACTTCCACAAATTGTAACGGAAGATAAAGATATAACAGCTGCTGATATTATCGAAGCAAACATTCTTTTTATTTTCATTTTTGCATCTCATTTTATTAATTCAAATTTCATTCTACAAAGGTCAAGCACATTTATTTTATTATCTTCATATAAATCTGCGGCTTTCCAGTCATCAATTTTTACATCAGAAACAGCGAGAATCCATTTTCACACCGAATTCTTCTCTACTTATAAGTTCATCTTTTCACAATTCTATGTAACAAGCTTTTTGTTTCAAATGATTTTCCGCCACCAAATCTTCCCACTCAGCCACCAAACTATTTAGTTTCACAAAACAGCGTAAAATAGCCACTTTTAAGCTATCTGACAACATATCTGCCGTTTTAATCAAATCTGCACATAAATTTTGCCTTTCAGGTCGATTGTATACATCTGATAACGTATTTTTGCCTATTTCGATATGTTTCCGTTTGCAGATTTCAGGAAATATTTGAGTTTAGTTGATTTTATAGTTGTCAAAAAACTACGTAAAATAGGAATTTTTAGTCCTTATTTTTTTGTAATCAGAACTACGCACTCAACGTGCAACAAGACGTAAGAATTGATAACCTGCATATCACTGTGCACTGATGCGAAGAATAACCGCTACCATGAGTGGGTAGATTGGTTGTTTTTTCGGGGGTTTTATATACGTGGAAATATGTCAATAATCGCTTTGCTTGCGGGAGAATAAGCTGAATGGTGCTTGTTGTTAATTGAATTCCGGGTTTCTATCGAAATCCAAATTCTGTGTCTCTGAATTCTTTTTTCTCAACAATATCCGATAAGTTGCAAAGGGTTATATTTTCAGCATTGGCTGCCTCTTCTAAAATCTTATCATCAAAACCAGATTCAGAAAAAAGATAATAATAGAATTCTGATTTTTCCTTTTGAGGTGACAGTTTTGCAATAGTATCCAGATATTCAGAATATCGGAATGGCTTATTTTTAAACTTACACTCCCCTACCAGATACTGTGTTGCGTGCTTGGAAACAGCGAGAATATCAATTTCTGTTTCCTGCACTTCTCTTTTGTCATCTTTTCGTCTGACTGTCGTTTTTCCCCACCAACGCCCTATTTGAGAATATCGAAATGGCAGAGCATTGGCTTTTTGCATTTCACGAACATATTCCCGACAGATATCCTCAAAAACAGATGCTGCAAACTCGTGAAGCTGCGGAGCAATGGCATACTCATAAACACCATCTACATCGTCGCCTTCCAGTTCCGAGTAATTTGTAAAAACAAACGCATACCAAAACCGAAAGAAATTATCTGTCAGATGATAAAGTCCACGATTGGTGTTTGCTTTCTCTTTTATCCCATCAGAAACAGAAAACTCCCGTTCGACAATTTCCAGTTCAATCAGATTTTTCAAATATACGCTTGTTTTCGAAGTATCATCCACCAATGATTTCATGCTGATTTCATTGAGTTTGGTATTACCAAGAGCAACAGCTTCAATGATGGAATTGTATAATGGTGTTTCTCTCAATTCCTGTCGCAAAAGAAATTCCACTTCGCTATACAGTGTACAGCCCTTGGTGAGAATATTTTTCTTGATGTTCTCTGCAAGTGTCAGATCGCTGTCAAATTGTTTCAGATAATGCGGAATACCACCAAGAATCGCATAAGCAAGTACTTTATCCCGATCAGAATAATTCGGAAAGAATTGAATGGCTTCATAGAATCCCATTTCTTTCATCTTATAAATTCCGGTCGCTCTGCCATAAAGCGGATTCTTTTCTGCAAGGATTTCTTTTTCGATAAAACTCATTGCACTTCCGCATAGAATCAGCATAACATTCTCATCTTTTAGGATTTCATCCCATAAATTCTGCAAAATGGACGGTATGCTTTGATTGCCCTTATACATATAAGGAAATTCATCGATCACCACCAGCTTTTTTGCATCACCATATGGCAATTCTGTGATGGCACGAAATGCTTTCTCCCAGTCTGAAAATTCTGTTATATAAGAACGAGCCGGAATATTTTCTCTCAACAGTTTTTCTGAAAAGTTTTTCAGCTGCATTTTATCTGTGCATTCTCTGCAGGAAAAAAAGATATGCGGTTTCCCTTTACAGAACTGTCGAAGTGTCTCCGTTTTTCCAACACGTCTGCGACCATACAGGACAATCAACTGTCCGTCTTTTTGACGATATTTATCCTCTAAAAATTGCAATTCTGCTTTTCTGCCAATAAACATTGCACTCACTCCTTTTCTCTAATCGTGATTTAGTAAATCGTGATTTGATATTATTATACCACAGATTTGGAAAAAATGCAAGTGAATATAATGAAAAGAAAAGCCATCTGAATTATTGTTCATCTATCTGACTGTTTTCAATATCTTTCAATGTGTAACCGTCATCAGCACATGCAGCTGCCAAAGCCGTCCTGTTTTTTGAAGAAAGACGTATCACAGACATCGGCCATTTTACAATGCCGGCACTAACATTCATATAATTTTTCAAAAGAAATGTTCTTTCAATCAGTGCTTTTGCCATTGCAAAATTATAATTGCCGCCTTGAAAGTGTTCATGCGTTAGAATGGAGCCGCCTACAATAGGAAGGTCTGCATTTGAACCGATAAAATAGTGTGGAAATTGCTCAACAAAATCAAACAGTTTATTGAATACCTGTGCATTGATTGTCATAGGAATATGCTATTTATTAAAGACGATGCAGTGTTCATTATAATATCCATAAGGAGAATACTGCATGAACCAATCTTGGCTGTTGATATTCAACTTTACCGGACGAAGATTTTGTCTTGCAGGGTGTGTCTGGTGACCTGCGAATCCCATATTTTCAGCACAAAGCTGACATTGAGGATAGGCTGATTTTTTTTGCAATTTAGCAGCAGCAATATCACGAGGATCTTTCTCTGGCTTAGAACGGTTTATAGTAATGTCAAGTGTTCCATATTCTGATTCATATGTCCACTTTAAATCTTTCGCAATTCTTTCAGCACGAACATAGTTCAGGCTTTTACTAAAAGCATGGTACCATTCTGTAGCTGCTGATGGCGAAGCAGAATATTTTCTTTGAAATGTGGCATTAACTTCTCTCGGCATAGGTGTGAAAACACCCATAACTCTTGTATCGAATAGATCACGTTGTACAGAAGTGTCTTCAATGATTCCTGCCTTTACTGCATAGTCGATCAGGGGTTTAAGAAGTTCTTCAATATTTCCCGTGAGTGGTTCTTTATCATTCCAGTCAGTCAGTTTTAGTATATCCATGAGCTGATTTCTAACAACGAAAATATCGTCATTTGTAATCAAATCAGCTTCTATTGCATGACGGATTAATCCATTTATTGCCCTGTATATCATGATAACACCTCTTTTCAAAAACCATCTGGATGATTCTTATGCCAATTCCATGCGTCAGATATAATTTCTTCAAGGCTATCGTGTACAGGATTCCAGCCAAGAATTTTTCTTGCCTTTTCACTGGAAGCCACCAGTCGTGCAGGATCTCCGGCACGCTTTGGCGTTTCAATTGCCGGAATCGGGTGTCCTGTCACTTTTCTTGCTTTATCAATTACTTCTTTTACGGAATAGCCGACACCATTTCCAAGATTGAAAATATTGCTTTCGTTTCCGTTTTTTAAGTACTTTACAGCGAGAATATGTGCCTGAGCCAAATCGGTAACATGGATGTAGTCTCTGATACAAGTTCCATCAGGAGTATCATAATCTGTTCCATAGATGGAGATACTTTCTCTCTTTCCATTGGGAACTTGAAGAATCAAAGGAATCAAATGACTTTCCGGATTATGAGCCTCGCCGATTTTACCTGATTTGTCTGCTCCGCAAGCATTGAAATAGCGGAGAGAAACGTATCTTAGACCATGAGCTTTTGAAGTCCAATAGAACATCTTCTCCATAGCAAGTTTGGTTTCACCATATGGATTGGTTGGCTGTGTTCTGTCTGTTTCAAGAATCGGAATATTTTCCGGTTCACCATAGGTGGCAGCGGTTGAGGAAAATACAATTTTATCAATATGGTGTTCAACCATGGAATCCAAAAGAATTTTTGTTCCGCAGAGATTATTGTCGTAATACTTGAGTGGATTGACAACGCTTTCTCCAACAAGAGAATATGCTGCAAAGTGAATCACTGCATCTATCTGTTCGTTTTCAAAAATATTATCAAGAAACGCCTTGTCATGCAAATCACCTAGATAAAATTTCGCATCTTTCGGAACAGCTTCGATGTGTCCGGTTGCAAGATTGTCTGCAATAATAACGCTTTCTCCGGTGCGAATCAACTCTAAAGCTGTGTGAGAACCGATATATCCTGCACCGCCTAAAACAAGCATACTCATTATTTTTCCCTCCTATTATTTGATTTCAATACCGCCAAACGGTCTGATTGTCATAATGTAGCACGAATTTTGTCCAAATATTCTGTCCATTTCCGATCTATATGCATTGACAAGATCATTTGGTACAAATGCCTGAACAGTCCCTGCGAAACCACCTCCGTGAACTCTTACAGCACCATTGCCTTTTAATATTCGTTTCCCCACCATAATTGCAAGTGGAATACCTTGTTCCGTTGGCTTTCTGCATGAGTATAAATTTTGCAGATAGTTCATGGAGGAATCTCCCGATTCGTTTACAAGCGTAAGAAAATCCTCAAATCTGTTGTTTTTGAGAGCTTCCGTTTCTGCCTTTGCACGATAATTGTCGCCAAAAAAGTGAATTGCACGCAAGACAGCTCTGTCAGAAATCTTCTTTTTAATATCAGGGAGATTATCCCAAAATTGATTTTCATCAACTTCACGAAGAACCTTTTTGCCGAAATATTCTGCAACTTCGTCCATTTCTGTACGAACGGCTACATAATCATCTGTCAAATCAGAATGATCTCCTTTGGTGTCTGTGATGATCAATGCATAGCCGGTTTTTGAAAGGTCAAAATCAATTTTTTGGATACCTGGATTTTGAATGTTTTGAAAATCAAGAAAAACAAATCCACCAACGGAGCAAACCATCTGATCCATCAATCCGCTTTTCTTGCCAAAATAAAAATTTTCTGCATATTGTCCAATTTTTGCGATTTCTACTGCACCAATCTGATTGTTATTGTAATAGCTGTCAATTGCCGTTGCAATCAATGTTTCAAATGCAGCAGAAGAAGAAATACCGCTTCCACCAAGTACATTTGAAGTTGTATACATATCAAATCCGGAAATTTCTACATCTAAATCCTTAAAGCGAGCTGCAATCCCTCTGACAATTTCAGAAGAACCTTTTTCACCGATATGAACATCCAAATCGTCCAGTGAAACTGCAAATTCATCGTATCCCTCTGATTTAATTCTGATGATGTTTTCGTCATGAAATGCTGCAACACCGATAACATCTAAGTCAACTGCTCCTGCAATGACACAGCCATGTTGATGATCGGTATGATTACCGCCGATTTCTGTCCTACCCGGAGCAGAATAAACGTGTATATCATTTCTATTCGGATACAGTGCTGTGAATTTCTCCACAGCACTCATATATCGTGATTTCTGACTTTCTATATCCTGTGGCTTATAAATATTTGCGAAGATATTATCAAATCCACCACAAGTAACATTGTCTTGAAAATCCTGTATTTTCATCGCTTTCCTTTCTTCTTACGATCTTAAAGGCATAATTACAAATTCCAATTTCATCGGCTGATCTGCATGGATTCTGTACGCCTCATGCACCGGTGCACCCCAAGAATCATCGCCGCCGACACCCATTTGCTTTGCAGCGATTCTGACCCATGTGTAGCGAACACTTGGAAGTTCATCCAGATGCATTGCGTTTTCGAGTTCATAGGCACTGTATGGCAGTACACTCATTTCAAACGGAGCAGATGCCTTTTGGAACGTCAGACCATGCTGCATGTCATCATGGACAGAGAGCGTTCTTACACCGGTACGGTTGCCGCATTCCTGCGGATTGAGATAACCGGAAAGATTTTCTTTTGCTGTAGATTTCCACAATCCCAGTCTTGCCCCTTCGCATCGGTCACTGTAATTTTCATCAGGACCGAGTCCGTAATACTGGAAATTGCAAAGCTGTTTTTTCATCTTGAAGTCCAATGCAAGAACCGGCATATCAGGCATTCCGCTTACTCCTACATAATTTATACATACGCCCAGCTTTCCGTCAAAGTGTGCGGTATAGGTTACAGTAAACTCAAAAGTCGGAACACAGGCAGCCTGATATGTGAATATGATTTTCAAAGCATCTTCCTGTTCCAGCCATGAAACGGTTTTATACTTTGCAAATTTGCCTGCGACATACCACTGTGCAAGATTGTACGGCTCGGAAGCACCGGTGTCATTGTCCGTCATTGCTCTCCAGAAGCTGACCTTTGGTGTGCGTGTGATATATTCAAATCCATTATATTTCAGAGAACTGATACCGCCCTCTTTTTTGTCGAACATCATGGAGAAGTTTTCTCCGTGAACGCCAATGATAACATCGCCGTATACAATCGTTGGCTTTTGCAATGTGGTTTCCGGAATCTGATTATCTTTCACTTCAAACACTTCCTGTGCAAAGGCAATTTCGTGTCCTGCATCTGCCCATAGTGTCTGATCTGCGATAACGGCGGAAACATGATAAACATATTCTCCTGTACTGTCTATTTTGTGAAGTGTCAGTTTCAGTGTCTTGCTTTCTCCGGCAGAAACATTCAGAGAAAATGTATCGGATTTCAGAACAACACCGTTCTTTTCCAATCGTACAACAAAGGACAAGTTGTTTGTATCTGCAAAGAGATTTCGGTTTTCTACGGTAAGCATTCCATTTTGAATGGACATTCTGATGTTGGAGTAAAGAGCCTTCATTTCCTGAACCTTTGAAGAATAGGTTCTGTCAGCATAGATCACACCATTGGTGCAGAATCCATAATCGCTTGGTCTGTCCTCAAAATCGCCGCCGTAAGCCAGAACTGTTTTCCCGTCGTCATTTTTGGTTTCGATTGCCTGATCGATGTAGTCCCAGATGAAACCACCCTGATAAGCCTCATATTTGTCCTCAAGGTCCGTGTAAAGGCTCAAACCGCCAAGAGAATTGCCCATAGCGTGCATATACTCACAGCTGATATACGGTCTGCCGTTATTCTGTTTCAGGTATTCTTCCACTTCCTGCGGTTTTGCGTACATACGGCTTTCCATATCCGTGATAGAATCATACTGATGATTCGGAACTCTTGTAACGCCCTCATAGTGCACCAGTCTTGTCGGGTCTACACTTCTGAAATATTCCGACATTGCAGCAATATCTTCTCCGCAGTAGGATTCGTTTCCGCAAGACCAGATGAGAACACTTGCGTGATTCTTGTCACGTTCATACATTGATTTTGCTCTGTCCAGTACAGCTTCTTTCCATTCCGGAAGTGAACCCGGTACATTCCAAGACGGATCTGTTGCACCAAGCTTCTGCCATGTACCGTGTGTTTCCAGATTGGTTTCATCAATCAGATAAATGCCATATGCATCACAAAGCTGATACCAAAGAGAATTGTTCGGATAATGACAGGTACGAACTGCATTGATATTGTTTTTCTTCATGAACTGGATGTCAAACAGCATATCTTCCTTTGTGATTGCTCTGCCTGTTTTCGCATCAAATTCGTGTCGATTGATGCCCTTGAAAATGATACGTTTCCCATTCAGGCACATGATTCCGTTTTTCAGTTCAAATCGGCGGAATCCAACCTTGGTTCTGCTGACCTCGATTTCATTTCCGTCTTCGTCTGTCAAAATCACTGTGAACGTGTAGAGATTCGGTATTTCGGCACTCCAAGGCTTGCTATTTTCAATTGTCCAGTTTACAGATTCCTTTTCATTGGATTCTGCAATGACCGTTCCATTTTCATCTGTCAAGATCGATTTCACAGAACACTTGCCCGCAATATCCAGCGTTGCAGAGAAGATGCCATTTGTACCGTCATAATCTGCAATCACTTTCATATCACGAACATGGGCAGACGGTGCCGCATAAAGGAATACGTCACGGAAAATGCCGGAGAATCTCCAGAAATCCTGATCTTCCAGCCAGCTTGCAGAACTTCTCTTGAACACTGCAACAGCAAGTTTATTGTCCTTTTCACGAATATATGGTGTCAATTCAAATTCAGACGGTGTAAAAGAATCTTCGCTGTAGCCGATAAATTCGCCGTTCAGCCAGACATACATAGCAGTTTCCACACCCTGAAAAGAAATGAATACACGCTTGTTTTTCAGAGCATCGTTCAAGTCAAAACATCTGACGTAGCTGCCGACAGGGTTGTCCTTTTCAGAGATAAACGGCGGACGGAGATGCTCCTGTCCCTCCCAAGGATAAATGGTGTTGACGTACTGCGGTTTGCCGTATCCCTGCAATTCCATGTGTCCCGGGACCTGAATGCTGTCAAAATTGTCAGTGCTGTCGCTTTCTTTATAGAACTTTTGCTGCCATTCAGACGGATTCTTCGTCCACGCAAATTTCCAGGTGCCATTCAGATTCTGGATCAGAGAGGACTTGTCTGCATCGGCTTCCAAATGGTTTGCATAGATTCTGTGGTCGGAATGTGCTGCGATTCTGTTGACTGCAAACACTTCCGGATTGGTCAGCCAGTCGAGTGTATATTTCATATTGTTTCCTCCATTTGAAGTGCTGTAAGCTACGATTTTCCTGCCTTTATAGTATGAACAGAATTTTCTGTATAGGGCAGTGAGAAGGCTCTTATATAAGAGGTGCTTTCTGATTTTATTATACCATATAAACAGAAGAAAGAAATACACAAAGTTATAAAATATATGCACAAAATTTAGGATTTTTCTTGTAATCAGTGATCAGGTGTGATATACTATAGTCATAGAAGCAAGGAGGTGCTTTTTATGTTTATGAATGTTGCCTATTTGAACAACTCTACATCTACTGTAGTGGATAATACGAAACCTTTGATTGTAACAAGCTGTGGAAATTATCGTGTGAAAAATCGTTCTGAAGTAGTAACACATCGTCCGAAGGGAAGAAAAGATTATCAGCTTTTATATATTGCCTCCGGAAAAGGACATTTTTTCATTCATGGAGAAGAAAAAACGGTTTCAGCCGGAAATATTATTATATATTTGCCGGATCAACCACAGGAATATGTTTATTATCGTGCAGATCAAACCGATGTTTATTGGGTGCATTTTACCGGAAATGAAGTAGAAGAAATTTTAAAGTATTACAATATAAACCTGCAAAATAATATTCTCTATATCGGAACATCTCCCGATTATCAGTGGTTATTTGGTCAGATGATTCAGGAATTGCAGCTTTGCAGACCACGGTATGATGAATTGATTTCTTTGCAGCTGCGAAATATTTTTGTTTTGATAAGCCGTGCAATCATGAGTGCAAAGAAATTCAGCAGCACCAGTGAAAAAGAAGTTGCTTTTGCGATGCACTATTTTCGTAAGAATTACAACACAGAAATCAGCATTGAGGAGTACTCCGAATCCAGAGGGCTTAGCAACTGTTGGTTTATTCAGTGCTTTAAAGAAATCACAGGTTCCAGTCCGCTGCAATATATCTTAAAGCTGCGAATCTCCAACGCACAAAGTTTGTTAGAAAATACGGACTACACCATTACTGAAATTGCAAATATGGTTGGATACACCAATTCGCTTTATTTCAGCAGACTGTTTCATAAATACATTGGTATGTCACCAAAAGAATATCGAAAAGTAAAACTCAAAGAAAATCTCAGGGAGTAAAAAACAAAACTCGTTTGGCTAAAGCTAAACCAAACGAGTTTTGTTGATTTTTGATCAGAAATAAGGAATGGCTACATTACCAAACACGTCTGAATTGCAATCTCCTCAGCCTGCAACTCAAAGAGATTCTCAAGCTGCCAAACCTTAGCCGTGTCAGCATTTTTCATCGCAAGTGCATATTCAGGAAATGTAGATTCTCCCTTTATCTGTTTCTGCCTGCAAACGCTCAGGGCAATGTTCTTCTGCCCACTTGATATAGATACAAGCAAGCTTGTCATCGCTGTAATCGTGATAGTCACTGCCACACTGCGTAATCATCATTCTATCGGTGTCGAGTGCCATTCTCTGATAATCATGTTTATAAATCATAATCTTAACCTCGTCTCTTTCTTATTAAAATACCTACCAAAACAGCAATTCCTGCAAGAATCATTCCGCCAATTCCATAAATCAAACCATTGGAGGTTTTTTTCTCACTTGTTGACTCTGTTGCTTCCTCAGATGTATCAACTGTAGTGTCATCATCAATTTTCAGATTTTCTCCGACACGGTGAGCAGTACCTTTTCCATTATCAGCAGTAACAGAATGATACCTTTCCTCGGCTGTATATTCTGTCAAAGTACTGAACGGCATAAAGCTGTCAATCACATTTCCGTTATCATCACTCATCAGCCATTTGCTGTTTTGCAAATTGAAATGATATGTAGTTTCATTGGTGGTAATCGTCCAATTTCCATCACGATCATCATTGAAGTTCCACTCGCCTGTGAGTTCATCGTAATAGTCCTTGAAATTGTAGTTCAGCTGACCGATCTTGCTCCAATCATAGGCATCATCGCCATAGTTGTCATTGATCCACCCAGTCAGAATGTGGTGCTTATAGCTTGCTTCAGGAAAGACAAGCCCGTCATCTCCCTTGCCGTTCCACCAATCAGACCAAATCTCTCTGACGATATAGTCTTTATCAAGCATATCATCGGCATAGGCTGTCAGACTTGATGAACCTATCAACATAATGCTTGCTGCAATGGGGATTATTTTTTGAATCATTTCGAAAATCTCCTTTCATGTTTAGTGCTGGGTACAATACTATTATATATCATTGTACTTGTTTTTACAAGCCGCAATGCGCACAAAGTTCTCTGAAAAAATCCGGACAATTTTTATATGATGAATTGACAAAAAGCTTCTGAGAGAGTATAATTATAGTAATGGGTACAATACGAAAGGATTGATTTCTATGTACTATAATGAAAAACGAAAAGCGATTACGGCAAAGTATGTGAAAACACACCTTGATGACATCAAGATTCGTGTTCCAAAGGGACAGCGTGAAAAGCTGAAAGCTATTGCTTCTGAAATGGGCATGAGTATGAATCAGATGTTTATCAAGGCTGTAGAGGAATATATTGAAAAGAACTATAAGCCGGAAGCGGAAAGTGAAACAGATTGACAAATCGAAATTTGTACAGAATATTTTTTGAAAAAGCTCTTGACAACAAAGCTTCTATATAGTATAATCTAATAAACTACTATATAGGAGCTTTTGTATGGAAATGAATGGAGGATTTCTTGTCACCAAAATAAAACAGCTTGGAGACCGGATTTTCGAGAAGATTCTCAGTGAAAAGAATATTGATGCGTTTAATGGAGCCCAGGGACGTATTCTTTATGTGCTGTGGCAGGAGGATGGTATCTCAATCAGGTCACTCTCGACTAAATGCGGATTAGCGATAACATCTCTTACTACGATGCTGGAAAGAATGGAAAATCAAGGGCTGATAAGCCGTGTTCAGTCTGAAA
>OHAY01001820.1_pt1 | contig 18494 bp, 10 predicted proteins | sample 1577191 | NCBI WGS metagenome assembly OHAY01 (sample SAMEA3541504, study PRJEB24748) | human gut metagenome | biome: human gut; feature: human-associated habitat; material: faeces | place: China | collected 2012 | reverse complement strand
CACGGCTTACCAGATTACCCTTATCATCGGTAAACATCCACTTAGGTGGCTGAGAATGCCAAACCAGACAATGCCCGATCAAGGTCTTGCCGTTCTTCTCTGCCCAGTCAGCGAGTTTATCGCCATCAGTGAAATCAAAGCGATTCACCTCCGGATGATTCTTCTCACCCTTCATACAGTTTTCGGCAACTACCTGGTTAAACTGTTTCTTCACTACTTCCTCACCTGCAGGGTCTTGTCCATTAGGCAAATCTGTATTAATGGCAGCACCTACCAGGAAGTACTTACCCATAGTTTCCTGGAATGTTGGGATTTGAGCTGCTGAGTTCGCTTTTTGAGCGAAAGCTGTTGAAGCAAGCATCAGCCCCAGTGCCAGAGTTGTGATCTTTTTCATATCTTATATCTATTTTTCTCGTTAATAATTATAGTCTCTAGTTTTCATCCTTGTGTCGGGCCTCAATCTTCTTGTTGATGTCGTCGATGACCTCATCGGTCAACTCATACTTAGAGATGATGAACATCGCCAAGCCCAGCAAGATGGCAGGAATCACACATACCAGCCAACGGATACCCTCCTGTGCCAGAGGAGTCTGCTGCTCCAAATCATTCATGAAGTAAGCACCGGCAGCATTACCTACAGACATCATGGCGAAGGCTGTAATGAAGAAGAGCGCCACGATACGGAGAGGACGGTTGTGGAAGAATTCTGTCCACAGGTCGCTCACCTTCACGTTCTTGGTTTCCTTCTCATCCATCACCACACGTTCCTTGGTTTGGGTAAAGCAGAATACCAGAAGGGCAAAACCTACCAGAGCAAAAATCAGCATGGCAACAAACCAGGCATTACTGTCGGTAGGAAGCGAGTTGCTCTCTTGAGCTGCCGCTGCCTGATAACCGGTCCATGCAAGAACGGCACCAGGAACAACACCACCCAAAGCCATACCAGCCTTATAGAAGATACCGGTCAAGGCATTGACGATACCGGCAATACGCTTGCCGCTGGTATATTCTGCAAAAGAGATAACCTCCGGAATCAGAGCCCACATATATCCTGTAGCTACGATTACGCCTGTTGATTTGATGAACTGAGCGATATAAACCAGCGTGATATGATCCTTTACAGGTCCCATCTTGCTGATGATATAAAGCATCGCCATACCCACGATAGCCACAGTAAGGAAGATGTAGAACATATTCTTCTTGCCCACCTTTTTCTTGATGGCAGGAACGAGTGGCATAAAGATGAAAGATGGCAAAGAGCCCAAACCCATGAAGAGCGCCATCTCAATAGGAAGATCCTTGGCTGCAGCGAGCATCGCTACCAGGATTGGAACACCTGCCGATACACAGAGTCCACCCACATTTGCCATGAACATACGTACAGAGGTAAGGATGGTTATCTCGTCTGTATCGCGAGTCAGCGAAGAGTTCAAGGCTCCGTAAGGTACATTGATCAATGTATAGAGCATAGACAAGCCTACGTATGTTACATAGGCATAGATAAGTTTGATGGTTTCTGTCTGTCCTTCCATACCATTCCAAAAACAGAGGATGGCAAGTACGGTGAGTGGCAAACCCGCCAGGACGAGATAAGAGCGATACTTACCCCAACGTGGATTATGCTTATCTACATAAGTTCCCACCAATGGGTCCCAGAGTACATCGACCAAGCGAACCACCAAGAACATGGTGGCAGCAACACCAGGATTAAGTCCATAGATGTCGGTGTAGAAGAACAACAGATACATGCAGATGGTCTGGTAGATGAGGTTTTGCGCCAAGTCGCCAGATCCGAATCCGATGCGTTGTAGCCAATTCAGTTTGTAGAATCCCTTAGATTCCTGTGTTACAGATGTCTGTTCCATATTTTATTCTGTCATTAAGTTTACACCTTATTATATATAACATAAAAGATGCATATAATATATTTACTTCAATTTCTCTGCGGCAAACTTGCCCATTGCCTCATATCCCTTTGGATTGAGATGCAGCCAGTCGTCAGAATACTCAGCCTTCAGACGCTGAGGATCTTTCGGATCGCGGGTCAGCTCATCGAAATCGATGACCTCGTCGAAGGCACCACTTTTTCTGATCCATTCGTTCACGGTCTGTCGCATCGCCTCATGCCAGTGAGAATACCAGCCGTTTCCCTTGGTTGGGGTGATGGTTCCACCATACACCTTGATTCCCTTTGCCTTGGCTTTCGCTATCAGCACCTTGTAGCAGGCAATCAGGGTATCTGTTACATGCTCATAATTTCCGCTGCAGCAACCGATATCATTGGTTCCCTCGAAGATGATGAGTTTATCCACACCTGTCTGCCCCAGGATATCACGGTCGAAACGCTTCATGGCCGGTTCGCTCAATCCGCCCTGTACCACACAGTTGCCACCGATTCCGAGATTCAACACGCCATATGGTTTCTCTGCATTCAGGGCATCCGAGAGGAAATCGGTCCAGCGGTTCTGATGGTTAGTAGTACTTCCACGGCCATCGGTAATAGAGTTTCCGAGGATAGCAACCACAGGAGTAGCCTTATCGGTCTTCACATCAATGGCAGAAAGATTGTACCAGTGGTCCACCTCCTCGCCATCATCAAAACTCTTATCCATCGGTTTAGGAGTACGATGCAAACCGTTTACTATATAAGATGTGGTACGTGAACCACGATGGGATGTTGCATTCACTGGAGTCTGCTTGCCATAGTCGATGGTAATCGTGAGGCGCTGTCCACTCTTCAAGGCATATTTCAAATCATCTGAGAAGATAGCCTTGCCAGGAGCAATGGTTACATTCTTCTTGCCATTAAACTTGAGATACTTCACGGTCTTACCATTCACAAACCAGTTGCTGTCCTTATCGGTATCTGCTATATACACCGATTTGATTTCTACCGGCTCCTTACTCTGCTCGTTGCTGAGCTTCACTCTGAGTTCTTCTCCACCAAAAGATACATGAACTATCTGTCGGCAAGAACGGTTGCTCAAGCTTTCCTTAGGCATATCCCCTTTACCAGTCCATTCCACGGCTGTCGCCCAAGAACCCTTCCACACTTTCTGTGCGAAAGCCAGGCTATTACTTCCTGCCAGCAAGAGAGCCAACGATAAAATCTTTATTGTTTGTTTAGTCATTGTTATTACATTTTTGTTAGTTACAATTCGCTATTCACGTTGCAAATGTACAAAAAACTATTGAAAGCTCTTTTATATATAGTTACCAGAACATTTCTATTTGTTTCAGGGACAAAAGAAAAAACATAAAAGATAAAGAAACAAAAGGAAACGAAACATATTATCGCATTTTTATTTGTTGCTTTCGCAGTTTTTTACTACTTTTGCAGCAACAATAACTAATAGGACTAGCAAACGACTAAGAAATATGAAGTATATAAAAAAATGCCTTGCAGCACTTATTGCATGCCTTGCCTCGCTCATGCTATGGGCTGATGGTGGCGAATTATTCACATCAGGCAAACTGTCCAGTTCGCTCATCAACTGTGTCGTACAAGATAAGTACGGATACATTTGGGTAGGTACGGAATATGGACTGAATAAGTTTGATGGTTATAGATTCACCAATTATCTGCACGACGAGAAGGATACGACATCCATCACGGACAACATCATTTCAGATCTCCTTGTTGACAAGAAAGGAGACCTGTGGATAGGTAGTGCCAAAGGACTGATGCGCTATAATTATGAAACAAACGACTTCTCCCGTCTCAATTTTCCTGATGGCAGAAAGCCACGTATCTACTCTATCGTAGAAAGTCATCGTGGAGATATTCTGCTGGGAACAGCCGGCTACGGACTTTATTCCGTAAAGAAAGCAGTTTCTACCCGACCATCTGACAAACAGTTCCTGATTAAGCAGGAAAGACAATACGCAGAGCGCGACTCTGACGTATTCTTTACCCATATCTATGAAGACCAGCACCACTACCTATGGCAGAGTAGTCACCTCTCCACCTTTACCCGATTCATCGAAAACAAGGGAAAGGTGAGCCGCAAAGACTTCAAATCGCCATACGGAGCACCAGTGGCTTTCATTCAGCATCGCCCACAAACCCTGCTCATTGTATGTATGTATGGCATCATCTATTATGACTATAAGACGGGCAGAATAGCAGATGCAGGCTACAACTTTGGCACCTACGCCAATAACGTAACCATCAATAATGCAACCTTCGACCATGAGGGAAACCTCTATATCAGTACCTCTGAGCATGGAGCATTGCAGATCAGGAAAGGCAGCAACCGGGTGGAGCAACTGGAAAGTAGCAACAGTAACTTCGATCTATCCACCGCCTTCGTCAATGACGTCATCGAAGACAAGGACAACAACCTCTGGATAGGATGCTATAAAAAGGGACTCTATCTCATCAACCAGCGCCAACAGGCATTCAACTCATGGAGTTTCTCGGCACAAAACTATATAATAGGTAGTAGTGTATCCTCTATTGCACCAGGCGATAGAGGAGAAACATGGTGTACCGTACAAAACAGTGGCGTATTCTGCTTTGATGCATCAGGCAAGATCATTGCTCATCCTCAATCACCTGCCGGAACCTGTATCATCTACAAAGACAAACGTGGCAGCTATTGGATCAGCAATGGCAGTGCTCTCTATAGCTATAATCCATATACAGGAACTTATCAGCAGAAGATCAGCTTTACAAGCGCCGGCATCTACTGTATGACCGACGACAACCGGGGAAACCTCTACATTTCGGTCTATAGTAAGGGACTATATATATATAATGTGGAAACCGGTAACGTAAAGATTCTCAATATGAGTACCCGAGGCAAAAAAGGTTATCTCTGCAACGACTGGGTTCGCAGTATGACTCTAGACCACACCGGACATCTATGGATTGGTACTGCCAACGGTGTATCCTGCCTCAATACCAGAACTCTCAGTTTCAAGGATTTCGGATGGCATAACATCCTGAAAGACAAACAGATCAACGGCATTTGCGAAGGAAAGAACGGAGAAATTATGATGGGTACAGAGAAAGGACTCTATCTCTTCGACAGAAAAAAGAACAAAGTGGCTGAATTTCCTCATGCAGACCCACTAATAGGCAAACAGACTTGCGGTATAGTAAGAGACCGCAAGGGTGACTATTGGGTTAGTACTACCATGGGAATCTGGCAGTATGATCAAAACGCTAAACGATTCATCGGTCATATCAAAGGCAACGGACTCACCACACGTGAGTATGTTTTAGGTTCCATGATGCATACATCCGATGATATGATAGCCTTCGGTACAAGCGATGGCATCACCACTTTCTATCCTAATGTGGTAAGAGCCAACAAGATGGAGATGGGTAACGTTTATCTTACCAACTTCATCATAGCCGGAAAGGCATCCAACTGTCTCAGCGACAACTTCAAGATACCATACTCAGAAAACTCATTCACATTGGAGTTCTCACTGCTCAACTATAAGAACACTGACAATATCAGTTTCCAATATCGCATCAATGGCGGCAACTGGAGCAGCACCAATGAGGGAGCCAATGCTGTATCCTTCAACAAGTTGAAGCCTGGCAATTACAAGCTGGAAGTAAGAGCCACCAGCAATGGTCAATATTCGAAGAAGCCAACTGTCATCAACATCAAGGTGTGTGACCCTTGGTATGCATCACCAGAGGCCTACCTTCTCTATTTCCTGGCTATCGCGAGCGCTGTTCTTTACGTATTCTATACTTACGAACGCCGTCGCAAAGCAGACTTAGAGGAAACCAAGATGCAGTTCCTCATCAATGCCACCCACGACATCCGTTCACCGCTGACACTGATTATGGGACCTCTCAACAAGTTGAAGAATAGAATAGAAGACCCAGAAAGCAAACAGGATATCGACACGATAGACCGCAATGCCAAGCGACTTCTGCTTCTGGTTAACCAGATTCTTGACGAGCGCAAGATAGACAAGAACCAGATGCACCTGCATTGCCAGGAAACCAACCTCAAGGAGTTCCTGCGTGGCATCATATCGCTCTACAACTTCAATGCCCAGGAGCGCAACATCACCCTGAGCCTGAAGGAAGACGAGAGTCTGAAGGAGGAAGGTAACCTGCAAGTATGGATAGACCGCATCAACTTTGACAAGGTTATTTCCAACCTTCTCTCCAACGCCATGAAATATACTTCAGACGGTGGCGACATTACGCTTATCATAGGAAAGAACAAAGAGAATGCCATCATCAAGGTAGAAGATACAGGTATCGGACTGAAGGAAGAAAAGACCGACCGTCTCTTTGAGCGCTTCTATCAAGGCAATAACAACAGCGACATTCATATCGAGGGAACCGGAATTGGTCTGAACCTCTGCAGAGCCCTCGTCAAGATGCATGGAGGAACTATCAGAGCCTATAATCGCACTGACGGAATCAAGGGTTCTTGCTTCGAGGTAAACATTCCATTGGGAAAGGAACACCTCAAACTAGAGGAGATTCTACAGGAGGACGGTACAAAAACTGCCGAATCCACCGGTAAAAGAACACAAGCCAACCGCAATTTCAATATCCTGATAGTAGATGACGATGCAGAGATTGCACATTATATCAAGGCCGAACTGAGCGGCTGGTACCGATTTGAACATGCCAGCAACGGCAAGGAAGGTCTCAAGATGTTGCTCACCGGCAAATATGATCTCGTGATAAGCGATGTGATGATGCCGGAAATGGATGGTGTTACCATGCTCAAGAAGATTAAAGGTAACTCTAACGTAAGCGATATTCCGGTCATCCTGCTCACCTCCAAGAGCGAGGTAGAGAATCGACTGGAGGGATTGCGCAAAGGTGCCGATGCCTTCCTGGCTAAACCTTTCAATATGGAAGAGCTTCATATTCTCATAGACAATCTGGTTGACAATGTCCGACGCATCCGTGGCAAATACAGCGGTGCGCAGGGACAGAAGGCTAAGATTGAGCAGATACAGGTAAAGGGAAATAATGATGCTCTCATGGAGAGAGTGATGAAATATATGAACGAGCACCTCGCCGACCCTGACCTCAACGTTGAGAAACTGACAGAAGATGTAGGCATCAGTCGTGCCCAACTGCACCGTAAGCTGAAAGAAATAGCAGGTGTCTCTGCCGGTGAATTCATCCGTAACTTACGATTAGAGCAGGCTGCACGTCTTATCGAAGAAGGACAGATTAATATCACACAAGTAGCTTATTCTGTGGGATTTAACAACCAGACCCACTTCTCTACCGTGTTCAAGAAACACTATGGCATGTCACCAAGTGAATATGCTGAAACAAAGAGAAATGAGAAATAAACAACAAATAGAAGAGAATAAGGGATTTTTTCGTATCTTTGCAACAGAAACAATAATAATACAAACTAACGATCTGCAAAGATATGAAGAAATACCTTATTTTATTATTTACGGTACTTACATCACTCCATGTTTCTGCACAGAGTGATGGCTCACAGTTATGGCTCGGAAAGCAGTATGCCAACTCATGCCAAGTCATCTCACAGTTGCCTGATGATGCAACAGCTAAGATTGCCAAGCAGGAGTTGGAGAACAACTGGCGAGGTAAGAATGTAGAACTCAAGATAGACAAGGCTCTGAATCTTGGCGAGGGCTATAACCTCTATGCCCGTCCTGCACAGCAAGGCGACAACATTCAGTATGAAGCAACCATCACCGCCAGCAATCCTATCGGTTTGCTCTATGGTGCCTACGAGCTGATTCGACTTCAGAACACCGATGCCTACAACACAGGTAGCGGCAATCAACAGAACTTCAGTAAAGCTATAGATGAAACCGAGAAGCCACAAGTGGGTCTCCGCATCCTCAACCATTGGGATAATCTCGATGGCAGCATCGAACGTGGCTATGCCGGAAAGAGTATCTTCAAATGGGAAGAAATCAAACTCGGCAAAAACGGCAAGGGTGGCAGCATCAGCAAGAGTCTTCACAACCGTCTCATCACCTATGCCCGTGCCAACGCATCGCTCGGTATCAACGGAAGCGTACTGAACAATGTAAATGCATCGCCAAAGATGATGACGGCGGAATATATTAATAAGGTGAAGGTCATCGCCAACATCCTGCGTCCTTACGGCATCAGAGTGTATCTCAGCATTAACTTTGCTTCGCCTATGGCATTGGGCTATACCAAGACTGCAGACCCATTGGATAAAAAGGTACAACAGTGGTGGCAGAAGAAGGCAAAGGAGATTTATGCTGCCATTCCAGACTTTGGCGGATTCCTGGTAAAAGCTAATTCTGAAGGACAACCTGGTCCTGGCGATTACCACCGCACTCATGCCGAGGGAGCCAACATGCTTGCCGATGCCGTCAAACCATACGGTGGCATTATCATGTGGAGAAGCTTTGTATATGGTGCTAACCATAAGGGAGAAGACCGTGTAAAGCAAGCTGTCAGCGAATTCAAAGGTATGGATGGCAAGTTCCGCGACAACGTCATCCTACAGTCAAAGAATGGTCCGCTCGACTTCCAGCCTCGTGAGCCATACGCTCCTATCTTCGACAACATCAAACAGACTCCTCAGATAGCAGAACTTCAGATTACCCAGGAATATCTTGGTCAGTCTAAGCATCTCACCTATCTCGCTCCTATGTGGAAGGAATTCTTTGGCTTTGTTAATCCAGACAGACTGGTTGGAATCTCAGGTGTAGCCAATATCGGTGATGATGCCAACTGGTGCGGTCATCCTTTCTCTCAGGCTAACTGGTATGCTTTCGGCAGATTGGCATGGAATCCTTCGCTCAGCGCAGAAGAGATTGCCCACGAATGGCTCGTTCAGACTTACGAGAACCAGGACGAAAAGTTCACCAAACCTGTGGAGATGATGATGATGACCTCTCGCGAAGCCTGCGTCAACTATATGATGCCACTGGGATTGCATCACATCTTCAAGTTCGACCACCACTATGGTCCGGAGCCGGATGGTTTCATCGCCAGCTATCCATTGGAGTGGTGCCCTGTTTATTATCACAAGGCAGATGCCAAGGGTATCGGTTTCGACCGCTCATCCAAAGGTACAGATGCCGTAGGTCAGTATCCGGAACCATATCGCAGTCTGTACGACAACATTGAGACTTGCCCAGAAGAATATCTCCTATGGTTCCATCATGTAGCCTGGGATTACAAGATGAAATCTGGAAGCACCCTCTGGCAGGAACTCTGCATGAAGTACAACATGGGTGTAGCCATGGTTGAAGTATATCGCGACTTCTGGCACACCTCAGCCAAACAGTATATGAAGGGGCATGAACAGGAATGGCAACATACCGATTCATTACTAAATGTACAGTTGGAAAACGCCAAGGAATGGCGCAATACCTGCCTGAAATACTTCCAGACCTTCTCGAAGATGGAAATCCAATAAAAGCGGAAACAAAGAATATCGAATATCTATCAGCAAAAACAAAATACTATCAAAATAAAAAAGGTGTATCCCGCTTGCCCGATGTGTGGGGCAAGAAGGATACACCTTATTATATAATATTGTATGATGCATCTTTTGAAGAGACCTATGCATCATTTTTCTTATAAAGACCTATTGCATCACTTTCTTTCCATCCTTGATGACGATACCGTGATAGCTGGAGTCAACCTGCTGACCATTGATGTTGAAAGTCTTGGCAGAACGATACTTGGCTGGAATAGCATGTATAGGAGTAATGCCGGTAGTTGTCCACGAATCATCGGCAATGCCCTCGCCTACAGAAGCCAGTTTGCCATCAGCTATGGTAAGCATATAACTGTTGGCAGTTCCCTCTGGAGTACGAATCAGACGCCAGTCAGTATCCTTGTCACACTTAGAGGCTACATACACTCTGTAATCACCATCCTTCAAGGTAGAAGGCAATTTCAGCACACCTCCAACTTTCACAGCATCACTACCGCTATTCACATAATAATAGGTAATCGCCTTATCTACATGAGCAGATTGAATTACATTCTTTACACCATCAGAAGATTCCAGAATCACAGCGATATCACCAGTGATGTTATCACCTGTCTGATTATAGATCTTAGCCGGCTGCACATTCAGCAAGGAAGCCACCTTGCTGGCTTTCAATCCTTCATCAGCATAAAAACGGGATTCATATTGCAGACAAGTAGTAGGAGAAATACCTATCAGCATATCCTGACCTTCGCTGAACTGAAATCCTGCAGGATTCAGGAGAGCAATGTCGAAGTATCCATTTCCGCCTTTTAGTCCCCATCCCCAGTTGATGTGAACCATACCCTGCTTGTCATATCCATCAAGCACGAAGGCATGACCGCCATTTCTTTCATCATCACCCGTATAATAGATAGGACGGTTCTGATTCAATTCCGTATAGATATACTTCATCCATTCGGCAGCCGAATAGAAAGAACGGTTCAGCCAGTTGATATTCTCATTATAGCAGAAGTAATTGATCAAACCATAACGTGCTTCCCTTGACATGGCACCAGAGCCAGACTCTGTATATTGCATATCTACGGAAACTCCTACAGCAGCCATCAGGGTTGCCACGGCTTTTCCCTGCTCCTCCGTATAATCTTTATGACTTGCATAATCCTCCAGCATATTTTCCCAGTCGAAAGTGGTATTTGCGAAATCACAACTCAGCAATCTACCATCTCCCACGGCTGGGGTAAAGCTATACTGATGGCTGCCCTTTCCCTTAATAGGATACTTGTGATAATACATAATTTGCGATAAAGCCGTAGCCACGCATCCCGAAGGATAAGCCTTGCCTTTAGAAGTTGTAGGACAAAGATTATTGAATGGTTTATCCTGCGCCCAGAGCGTCTTGCAGAGAGGTTCTACCGCCTCCTTGAAATCGCCCGAAGGAATCACCAAAGCTCTTGTTACGGCAGAGCCTTTCTGCAAATCAGCCTTCATGGATTCAGAGGCAGCACGAAGATACCATGCCAGAGAACTATTGGCAGAAGCATCGAAAGGAGAGTCTGCATAACCGATCACGGCATCGAAAGCATCATCATTGCTTACAACTACAAAGCGGCTGTCGTCTCCCAATACAGTATAGGTATCAGAAGCCTGCAAGAGTCTGAGCGTAAGTTCTGCCTTACCACGAGTCTGTGACTGCATTGTCAACACCGAAGCTGCAATGGCTTGCTTCTCATCCATCGTTCTCTCCTTAGCCTCGGCACCGCTGAAGAAGAGAGATACTACCAAAGCTAACGTAAAATATCTTTTCATAGGCAAAAAAATGAAAAAAGCCAGATGGGTACTGTCCCATCCGGCTTTCTTGTTATATTAAATTAAAGAGCTGGCTTCTCGTCAAATACAAAGACATCGTCAAATGTTCCGAAAGAACCGGTATTAGGTATGAAATTATACATAGCCATAGTTACCACGCCAGTTTCTGGATCATAAGTACCAGCAACACCAGAACCAGAGCCATCAGCTGCAGCATCACCTTCGGCATTACCCATTACATATACTGCGCCATAAGAAGGATGATTCCAAGCTGGCTGTGGAGCTACGATTACATTATTGTCCTTATCGATAGAGAATACTATATCATACTCATATCCGTTCGCAGGATCAGCAGGAACCATAAACTTACCAGCACCAATCATATAGCAAGGAGTCTGGATTTGGAAACCAAGACCATTAGCTACGTATGTACCAGTGTAAGACTGATAACGGGTGATGGTATAATCAAGTACGGTTGCAGCATAGTAATACTTCTCTGCATCAGTAATGGCGATACGGGTATTCTCAGATGTACCTGTTGCGATATCAAAAGAAACCTTTACCTCTGCTGTCTTCTGACCAGCAGCAAATGAAACGGTTGCAGGAACGGTAAACTTCTCATTACTACTAGACAGACCTACTGTCTGAGCCTCTGTAGAATCTACACGAGACACCTTGAATGTAAAGCTCTGCTCTGCAGTTGGCAAGAAAGATTTAGCTGTAGAGCCTTCACTTACCAGGAAAGCATTACCACCCAACTCTGTCTTAGAAGTTGGAGTATATTCATATTCATCTGTACAAGAGCTCAAACCGAGGGTAAGAACACCGAGCAGTGCTATAAATGTATATTTAAAAAACTTGTTCATAACTTTTTTAATCTTTTATATAACGATTCGTGTTATTACTCTGTCCAAAGTGGATACTTGCCAGATGGGTCTGGGTTGTTCCATCCCTTAAGAGCTGTATTGTTCTCTGCCTCTGTACGATAGAAAAGGAAGTTGGTTGTAGCAGGGCGGCCATTTGTGTTGATGCGAGCACCTACAGAATGGTTTGTGCCATGATAACCACGAGTCAAAGAGTAGTTCAAACGCTTCATATCGAAGAATGTGATACCCTCACCCCAAAGATCAATACTCTTCTGGAAGTAGATTTCCTTGATGATATCCTCCTTGCTTGTTGCCTTGCAAGTATATTTAGGGTCACGAGTTCTCATAAACAACTCCAGGAGTTCCTTGCCCTTCTCTGCATCCTGCTGTGCAACAGCCTCAATGCGGATGTAGTACATCTCCTCAACACGCATTACTGGGAATGCTGTAGCAGCAGCAATAGATGGAGCATCCATCTCACCCTGGTTAGGACGGAACTTGACAGATGCCATAGGAGGCATTGAAGCACCATAAGTCTTATTGACAAATGAAACCTTGTTTGCGAGTGGAGACCCCGCTGGTGCTACCCACTCCAACTTACGGAAGTCGGTATCATTCAGACGAGTATAAGCCAATGTATCAATTCTGATATAGTCACCAGTACCTGCTCCGCAATAACCGAAGGTCTGCTCGTTGCACATCCATGATGTCCAGTTGATGATACCTGTAGAAACTACGTTATCCTCTGATGTCTGCTGAGAACCCCACATGAAGTCTGCCAGATTGTTGAAACCTGTAGTGGTGTTCAGGCACTGAGCCTGAGTCATAGGCTGTACAGAAGAAGTCTTGATAGCGTTCTCTGCTGCAGCCTGAGCCTTGGCATAATCGCCTTCCCACATATAGAGACGAGCCTCCAGACCATATACGCAGTCCAAGTGTGGCAAAGTCTTCTCTGTCTTTGTGAGCTTACCGATGTTCTGCTCAGCATACTCCAAATCCTCCTTGATGAATTTGATCAAGTCCTCCTTCTTCACACGAGGATTGTTACGTGCATCAGTCTCAGCCATACCCTCCTTCACGATAGGCACAGTCAAGCCAGTAACATCGTTACCATCTGCATTTACACCAGATGTAACATCTGTTGGCAAGTACTCATACATACGACCGAGGTCGAGATATGCAAGCGCACGGAATGCCTTGGCTGCCGCAATGTAACCCTTCTGCTCATCAGTAGCAGTCTCCTCATTGATTGTAGAGAGCACTGTATTAGCTGTCTGGATGAACTTGTAGTAGTATGTCCAGACGAAGTTAGAACGGGCTGCATCCTGGTTAATACCCTCATTCTCTGCCCATGGCGCAAACCAGTCGTAACCAGAGCCTGCTGTTACGAAAGGCTCTGTCAATGTAGCACGGATACGGATCATTGATCCGTAACCGAAGTTGAAGTGGTAGTTGTCTGGCGTATAGAATGTCTCGTTCAAGTTGTTGAAGAACGCTGGCATTGCCATCACCAATCCCTCTACTGCTGAAGCAGACTGGCTAACCTGCTCAGATGTTGCAATATCGGTAGGCTGAGTCTCGTCGATACATCCAGTGAATGTAGTAAGACTTGCAAAGGCCAAACCTACACCTAAGATTGAATTCTTTATCTTAATCATAATTGTATTCCTATATTATATAAGTTAGAATGTAAGTGTGATACCACCAGTGATGGTACGTACGCCTGGATAATAAGAAGCGTTGGCAGCTGTCAAGCTGGTACGTGGGTCGAGACCCTGACGCTTTGACCATACCCATACGTTGTTAGCCTGAGCGTAGATGCGCAAGTTGCTCAAGTTGAGCTTGCTGATCCATGCCTTAGGGAAGGTATAACCCAAGTTGATGTTCTGGAGACTCAAGTAAGAAGCGTTTGTCAAGAAACGGTCTGACTGAGAAGCCATGTATGTATCACCATACTGCAGACGTGGGATATTGCTGTTCTTGTTCTCAGGAGTCCAAGCCTTCAGGATATCCTCGTGGAGAGCCATACCACGGATAGACTTACCGCTTGCGCTCATTGCACTAGCATAGTCGTTATCGTAAATCTGACCACCGATCTGATACATGAAATCAACAGAGAAGTCGAAGCCCTTGTAAGATACGCTTGTGCCGAAACCACCGAATACGTCTGCCAAAGCTGTACCACACAAGTAGTAATCAGACTCTGAAGAGTTCTTGGTTGTGGTCAGACCGGTAACATTACCATTCTCATCCTTCACATTCTTGTAATAGAGAGCCTCACCAGTCTCATGATCTACACCAGCATACTTGTGGAGGTAGTAAGTGTACATAGGCTCACCCTCACCGATGAAGTAACCACCGTTAGTATAACCCTGAACACCATCAACAGTCAAAGTCTTCTTTGCATCTGGCAAATAGCTTACGTAGTTGTGGTTGTAAGTGATATTCATATTGGCACTCCAGACGAAATCTCTTGTACGGATGATGTCACCGTTCAAGGTCAACTCAAGACCATTGTTGATCATATCACCCACGTTGTCATAGTAACCGGTGTAACCGAATGACTGTGGCAATGAGAAGTTGAAGAGCATATCAGTAGTCTTACGAGAATAGAACTCGAAAGTACCGCTCAAACGGTTCTTGAACAATCCGAAGTCAACACCTACGTTGAACTCACCAGTTGTCTCCCAAGTAATCTTTCTGTTACCATAACGGCCTACAGGAACCAGAGATACAGAACCATTAGAGTTCACGATATCGTAATTGGTAGTATAGTGATAGTAACCCAAAGAAAGACTCTCGATATTGTCGTTACCTACCTGACCATAGCTTACCTTCAGTTTCAAATCATCTACCCAATCTACATTGAAGAACTTCTCCTTGTTGATTACCCAAGAAGCACCCAAAGAATAGAAGGTACCCCAACGGTTCTCCTTTGCGAAGCGTGAAGAAGCATCGCGACGGAGAGATGCATCGAAGAAATAGAGGTCATTGTAGTCGTACTGTACACGACCGAAGTAACCCTCGTTGTTATACTCACGGGTATAGGAGTTAGTAGAGTTCAACAACACAGCACCAGCCAACTCATCGTTAGAAGGGCTATACTGATTGCTCTTGCTACCATAGAGGTAAGCATAACTCTGGTTGTAGTACTCATGACCGAGCATCAAAGCTACAGAGTGCTCACCGAACTCATGAGCCCAGTTCAAACGCTGCTGCAGGTTATAGTTGAAGTATCTTTCATGATTCTTGTAAACCATACCATTAGATGATGCATACTGACCGAAGTAAGGGTTGGTTGTTCTTGTTGTACGATACTCATTAACATAAGCATTGTTGATAGATGTGAAGGTAACATCCAAAGGCAAGCGAACCTCTACGGTACCCTGCATATTGAAGTTGTTTCCTTCTACCTTATACTTGTCAAGCTGATTAGCAGCAAGAGGGTTAGACTGTGCAATATAAGCACGCTTCTGACCATTGATAGACGCATCACCATAATCATACAACTTTGTACCACTAGCCTCGTGCATCATGATGTTGCCCTGAGCGTCGCGGATATAAAGAGGATAGATAGGAGCCATTGCTACGAATGCGAACACGTTGCCAGATGAACCAGATGAACCCTCATCACCCACACCTGACTGATTGTTGGCATAGTGAGCGAAGTTGACATTAGCACCAACCTTCAACCAATCCTTGATCTTGTACTCTGACTTCAAACGAGCAGAATAACGCTCGAAACCAGAACCGAAGGTAATACCCTCATTGTTCAAGTAGTTGAAAGAGAGCATAAAGTTACCCTTCTCATTAGCACCCTGTGCAGAGATGTTATACTCCTGGCGGAGGCTATTGCGGAACATGGCATCTACCCAATCATCAGCTGTAACATAATACTGCTGACCATTGTTAGATACTACGCGACCCATTGTAGCATTAGGATTCATCTTGCCGTTGGTACCAATCAGCACCTCACCTGCAGGAGCCTGGAATACGCTCATACCCAAACCGAAAGCATTGTCTGCAGTCAGGTTCTTGTTAGCCCAAAGGTTTGCATTATTTGCATCATACTTCAAAGTATTCAAAGCATAATTGTTCAATGCAGTGTACCAAGTCTCGTAGTAACCAGCAGCATTGTTGATATACTTGTAATCTGGCACTGCGCGAGAGTTAGAACCCCACTTAGCATCGAATGTAATAGAAGAAGAACCTGTCTTACCAGTCTTGGTTGTAATCATCACAACACCATTGGCACCACGTGCACCATAAAGAGCAGCAGAAGCTGCATCCTTCAATACGGTAAGGCTCTCAACATCGTCCGGGTTGATAGTGTTCATATCACCGTCATAAGGCACACCATCAACAACAATCAATGGGTCTGTACTAGCATTGATAGTACCGATACCACGAATACGAATCTTTGAGCTCTCGCCTGGACGACCAGAAACCTGAGTCATCTGTACACCGGCAACCTTACCCTTCAAAGACTCAACTGGGTTAGAAACCTGAGCCTTACCAATTTCGCCAGCACCTACTACCGCAGCAGATCCTGTGAAAGCTGAACGCTTCTGAGTACCGAAGGCAACGACCATCACCTCATCAAGGCTATGCTCGTCTGGATCAAGAACAATCTTCATGTTATTACCTGCCTTAACATGAGCAGGATTCATACCGATGTATGTAATTTCCAGCTTGGCTCCGGCAGGAGCGTTCAATGAGAAGTTACCGTCAATATCGGTAACAGTACCTGTGTTAGTGCCTGCAACCTTGATAGAAGCACCGATAACAGGGCTTCCGTCCTCAGAAGAGGTCACGTGACCAGAGATTTGACTTTGTGCAAAAGCCATGCTCGTACTGAGAGCAAGACCTGCAACTACTGTCATGAGTCTTTTTTCCATAAATCTCTCTCGTTTTAAATAAATGAATATATAATGTTTATAATTTCTTTCTCTCAACTTTTCTTATATGATTACTCACAAGGAGTTATCATCATCTTTTTGCCCCCTCCTCTTGCCCCGAGGTGGAGGGATTCATTCTTTATACCTTATATAATTATAGGGTTATAAGTCTAAAACTTACTTAATTTTAAAGAATATTTTTAATCGGGTGCAAAATTAAGCATTATTTAGGAAACCACCAAACTTTTTTCAGAAAAAGTTGCACTTCACCCTACATTTTGTTATAAATATCCGGTTTTTATGCACTTTTTCTTATAAAATGTAAAGAAACGGGCGACAGTTCATTTAAAAACCATCGCCCGTTCAGGATTTTAGCTTTCAGTTTCCAGCTCCTTACCGAGAACAAAGAGCATATAGAGAGGAATATCCAGTATCTTGGAATCCTCATTTCTCTCGTATGGCAGGAATCTGGTTCGGAGAGATTGCTTGGGGGAGTTTAAAGGGAGTTTCCTTTATAGAGGAAAGTTTTTCGGGAAAAGTTTCCCCTATAAAGGAAATATCTTATGATTTTTCTTCCTTTATAAAGGAAAATGTTGTATCTTTGCACCCAGATTAACATAAAACGGAAGATATGGACAAGAGAATAGCAAAACTGCTGATAGCGGAGAACCAAAGGATGATTCAGAATGTGGAGATGGTGAAAAGAAACATCAGCTTCGAATCTCATTCTAACTATGTGCTGGTAGGACTAAGAAGAGCCGGTAAGTCTTACTTGCTATATCAGCGTGCCCAAGAGATGATAGCTCAGGGACATCTGCCAGAGGAAATCCTTTACTTCAATTTTGAGGACGACCGATTGGAAAATCTCCAGCTTTCCGACCTGGATGCCATCAAGCAGGCTTACGAGGAGATGTATGGGCATCAGCCTATCTTCATGCTCGACGAGATACAAATCATTGATGGGTGGGAGAAATTTGCACGCAGACTTGCTGACCAGAAATATAGAGTGTATATCACTGGTAGCAACGCCAAGATGCTGAGTAGCGAGATTTCTACTACGCTTGGTGGCAGATATATGGTGCAGCCCGTCTTTCCTTTCTCCTTTCAGGAATACTTGACAGCCCAGCATTTCTCCTTGCCTGCGCAGTGGGAGTATCTGCAAAATTCTGACCTCAAGAGGGCTTTTCTGGAGTATTTTCATATTGGCGGTTTGCCAGAATTGGTGATTGTTGAAAATCAGTTTAAGCGAGAGTGGTTGGGCAATCTATACAACAAGATTTACTTTGGAGATTTAATTACCAGATACGGTATTCGTAACCCTCTGGCGATGAAGACTTTGATACGTAAACTTTCTGAGAGCGTAAAGCAGCCACAGTCTTATAACAGACTGGCTAATCTGGTTTCTACTGTGACTGGAAAGGTAAAGCAAGAGACGATAGTGGACTATCTGAGATATATCAAGTAAGGGGGATAAAACGAAATGTGTAAATTAGCACTGACCCCTAAATCAGAGTAAC
>OHAY01001819.1_pt1 | contig 18508 bp, 16 predicted proteins | sample 1577191 | NCBI WGS metagenome assembly OHAY01 (sample SAMEA3541504, study PRJEB24748) | human gut metagenome | biome: human gut; feature: human-associated habitat; material: faeces | place: China | collected 2012 | reverse complement strand
TGTGTGGTTGGTGTTGGCAACGTAGTCCAGAATGACGGTAACATCTTCGAGATCCTTGGTATCGTCGTCAGAGGCGGTATTATCAGCACTCTGGGCTGCATCGGATGCCTCGGTGTTGTCGGCAGCCTCGCTGGAAGCAGTGGAAGATGCGCCGGAGCAGCCAGCCAGAGAGCCAGCGGCGAGGCAGGCAGCGGTAAACAGTGCAGCAACAGATTTCTTTTTCATCATAAGTCCTCCTAAAAAATATAACTATTTGGCAGATTCACGCATGATTGCAGGAATCGTGCAAAAACCTAAGTTTTAATTTGCGTCATTTTTCAAATAAGGAAGTGAAAAATGCTGATAAATCCGGATGAGTCCATTCATGCACAGGCTCAGGATAATAATAATCAGAACGCAGGCGAAGACGCGGTCCAGCATATAGCCATTTTTGACGCGTAGCAGATAATAGCCGAGTCCTTCCTGGGCACCGATCCATTCGCCGACAACGGCACCGCTGATGCTGTATGTCGCGGAAACCTTGAGACCGGATAAAAGCGCCGGAATCGCCGCCGGGATTTTGACTAACCGGTAGGCGGATAAACGGCTTGCCCCGTAAGAACGGACGAGATGAACGTATTCCTCATCGACCTGTGCCAGACCGTCGGAAAAGCTGACGGCGATCGGGAAGAAGCACATCAGGATGACGGTCAGGATTTTCGGCGCGATGCCAAATCCCATATAGATGATGAGAATCGGCGCCAGTACAATCATCGGAACCGTCTGTGTTACCACAAGAAGCGGGTAGATGCCCTGGCGGACCAGAGGAAAGCAGTCCATAAGGATGCCGATCACGATCGCCAGAATCAGGGAGAGCAGGATGCCGATCACGGCTTCCATGACAGTCACTGCCGCATGATGGCTGAGCGTTGCAGATTCAGTAAAGAGCGACTGAATAACCTGCACCGGGGAAGGAAGTACGTAGAGTGGAATCGAAAATAACTTGCACGCCAGCTCCCAGATGACTAAAAGTGAGGCTAGAAACAAAATCGGAACAATCTTTTGTCCGCCCAGGGATTGTTTCGAACTGGAATTTTTTTTTGTTTTTGAAAAGTTCATAAAAGTCTCTCCCCTTCGCGTGAGTGTGCAAAAAAACGCCGGACAATATCCGGCGCTCAGGTGTCTCAAAATATCTGTCCCTACGTTGGCATTATCCAAATCAGGTTTTGGGTCGGAACTTTTAGTTCCCTCTCAGCCTGCATCACAAGCTCCCCATTATCGAAATGAATTGTAGCATGATTTGGAAAAAAATAGCAATGGCAACTCTGGTTTTATGATTTATTTGCCCCGCCCATCTGCCGGCTCAGCATCCGCAGCATTTCCGCCTGCCGTTTCTGCGCTGGGGGCATTTGGTCTGTCAGGATCGAAAAAAGAGTGTCCATTTCTGAGGTTGAGAATTGCGGGGAACCGTTGCTGCCCCGGAGACTCATGAGAAGCGGCAGAAGCTTGTCTTGCGGCGTGTTTCTTGCCTGATCGGCTAACTGTTCCATCTGTTTTATTTTGTCTGGATCCATGGAGCGGAGTCTCGGATCCTGTTTCCAGTTTTGAAATTCCATAGTGTGTGCCTCCTGTCTGTTTGAAGTGGATGTGCCAGATGCACGGTCTGTGGGTTTTTTCTGTCTGCGGGAATATTCGGCTTGCGGGTAAAGGACAGATGCCGGAACTGCATCAGAATTGGGTGAATCATTCTGGATATCTTGCGAAGTCGGAAAGGATGCTGTCTGCGGCATATTTTGCCAGTAGGATTCATAGAGGCGGGAACCTTCGATAAAATTTAAGACCAGATCGATCGAACTTTGCTCTTCCTCTGTGCCATACGGCTTGATCGCTTTCAGCATATCAACCGGCGAATCCTTGTCGCGTTCGCCCACCGAGCAGATTCCGATCTCACCGTCGGCCGGATCAGCAAATAGCTGCATCGTCTTTTCTAGTTCGCGGAATTTCACAAACAGGGAGAAAAAACGCTGTTCCGGGATGTGAATATAGGGAAGCGCCGCCTTGACAAGCTGCATATGTGGGAGTGAGGTCAAGCGGTCTAACTCGGTCATTTTGAGAGAAACATCTTGGTTCACGAAAAAAACCTCCCAAATCTTTGTCTCAATATATGCAGATGAGAGGAAAAAAAGACGTTTTGGTTCACGGGTAGGCACTTTTGGAATCGAAAAAGAACGGGAATGTTTAAAGAAAAAAAGCTCCGGGACAGGAAAAACCACATATAGTATATTATAAAAAATAAGAAAGAAAAGGATTCAGAGCTATGAACACCCGGCTGATCATTGATGGAAATGCCGTTTATGAAATAGATGAAGACTGTCTCGCCTGCCGCGGACGGCGGACTGGATGCAGACGCTGTGTGGAACCGGGTTCCCGCACCCGGGGACGAAGCACGCCTTTACAGAAATTGGAACCTGCCAGTGAAAAATCACAAACTCACAAATAAAGAAAGATGTGGTATAATGTAAAGAAAGAAATTCCCCTCATTCCAGCCTGCCCAGCCACTTCCTCATGAGGTGTCAGGGAAAGCTGGAATGGGGATACCGTAGCAGAGCTCCAGAGTCCTAAGACAAACTGGCTCACAACAACATTGCATCAGGAACTGAAAGGACGAATCCATATGAACCCATATAAAATCATGCTGGTAGATGACGAGGAGGAAGTACGGACAAGCATCATACGCAAAATCGACTGGCAGGATGCCGGATTCGAGGTGATCGGGGATGCGGAGAACGGGAAGGAAGCGCTGGAAAAGATCGAGCAGAATGAGCCGGATGTTGTGCTGACAGACATCCGGATGCCATATATGGACGGGCTGGAGATGGCGGAGAATATACGGCAGAGATATCCGTCCATCAAGATCGTGATTTTTTCTGGTTTTGATGAATTTGAGTACGCCAAAAAGGCGATCAAGCTCAATGTGATCGAATATATTTTAAAGCCGGTCAATGTCGAAGAGCTGACGGCGATTTTAAAGAAAATCAAGAAAAATCTCGATGAGGAGATCGAGCAGAAGCGGAATGTTACCCTGCTTCGGGAAAGTTATATCAAGAGTCTTCCGGCGATCCGGGAACATTTTTTGAATGACCTGATTCACGGCGGCATGGAGGAAGCGCAGATTGAGGAAAAACTGAACGAATATGCGATCGACGTTGCGGGTGCGGTCAAATGGGTGATTGCGGCGATCCATCTGGAACCGGATGAGAAGGTGGACAAGGCAGTTTCGCTGCATCAGCAGCGGGAGCTGATTCCGATTTCCGTCCGCAATCTGATTGAGGAAAAACTGGAAGGGCAGTACCGTTTTATTGTGTTCCACTCTTCCTTTGAGACGATCCTTCTGGTGGCGATCGACAAAGACAATACGCAGACCGGACTGATTGCCCTGCTGGGCGATATCTGCAAGGAGACGAAGAAAATTCTGGAGGTATCGGTTACGATCGGCGTGGGTGAGAGCTGCAGTTCGCTGACGGATTTAAGCCGCCCGTGCCACACGGCACTCAATGCACTCGGTTACCGTGCGATCACAGGTTCCGGCGGTGTGATCTGCATCGGCGATATGGAGCCGTCCGGGCATGAAAAACTCCGGTTCGACAGCCGGATGGAGTCGGAGCTTATAGCGGCAGTCAAGTTTGGACCGAAGGAAAAGATCCGTTCCGTGATAGACGGGATTGTGAGTCGGATGGAGGATGCGCGGGTGCATTACCGCCAGTATCAGGCGTATGTGCTTGCGATCATCAATGTGCTGACACAGCTCTCCCAGCAGTATGATCTGCGGATCAGCGAGATGTTTGGCGTGGAAAATGATTATTTCGAGATTCTGGGGCGCGTCCAGAAGATGGAGAATGTCCGCCCGTACCTGACCGAGGTGGCGCTCAAGATGAATGCCGGAATGGAAGAAGAGCGGAGCAATACGACAAAAAACGTGATCCGCGAGGCGAAGCAGTACATTCAGGACAATTTTCAAGATCCGGAGCTGTCGGTGGAGAAGATCTGCCGCCATCTGCATATGAGCCCGGCGTATTTTTCAACGATGTTTAAGAAGGAGACGGGACAGGCGTACATCGCCTATCTGACCGATGTCCGGCTGGGGCGCGCGGTCGAGCTTCTGATGGCAACTGACGACAAGACGTATATCATCGCGGAAAAGGTCGGCTACCCGGAGCAGAACTATTTCAGTTACGTATTTAAGAAAAAATTCGGTGTTTCCCCGACGCGGTACCGCACGGCACACCGGAGCGGGGAGGCATAATGGGTAAAAAAAGGACGATCTGGAAGAAAAAGCTTTTTGACGACGCCAGCATCCGGTCTATGATCTTTATCTATTTTACGATCACGGCGCTGGCGGCGAGCGTGCTGATCTCCCTGTCGCTGTACCAGAGAATGTCACGGCAGGTCACGGAAGTAGTACAGGAGGAGAGCCAGAACCTGATCGCGCAGGTGGGGCGCTCTGTGGAGTCGTACCTCCGCACGATCATGAAGCTGTCCGACTCGCTTTATTATGGCACGATCAAGAATGCCGATCTGTCGAGCCAGTCGCTTGGAAGTGAATTTACGCTTCTCTACGATAATAATAAGGATAATGTGGAGAATATTGCCCTGTTTTCGGAGGATGGGGCGCTTCTGGAGGCAGTCCCGGCGGTGCGTCTGAAAAATGAGGTGGATGTGACGCAGGAAGAATGGTTCCGGAGCGCCTTAAACCGGACGGAAAACCAGCATTTTTCCCTGCCGCACGTACAGTATGTGTTTGACAATGCGGAAAATCAATACCGATGGGTCATTTCGCTATCGCGGGCGGTCGAACTGACACACGGAACCTCGACCTCGCAGGGCGTCCTTCTGGTCGATATTCGCTATTCGAGCCTGGAACAGCTCTTTGGCGGCATCACGACGGGGCGCGGCGGTTATTTCTATATGATCAGCGGAAATGGCGAGATTCTTTACCACCCGCAGATGCAGCTTCTGGATTCCGGCTGGGTGCAGGAGAACAATGGACAGGCAGCCGGCTATTCGGACGGAAATCATGAGGAGATATTTGCCGGAAAAAAGCGGATGGCGACGGTCAAGACGATCGGCTACACAGGCTGGAAGGTGGTCGGGGTGACGCCGGAAAATGCCGTGTCGCTCAACACGATCAAAACCCGGCTTTTTATCGTATTTGTCATTGCCCTCATTTTGTGCATTCTGGCTCTGATTAACTCTTATATTTCATCGAGGATCACGAATCCGATCCGCGAGCTGGAAAAATCGGTCGGCGTCCTGGAGGCGGGCAATTTAAGCGCACCGGTGTACATCGGCGGTTCGTATGAGATCCGCCATCTGGGAAAATCGATCAGTGATATGGCGGGTCAGATCCGCCTCCTGATGCAGGATATTGTGCGTGAGCATGAGGCGAAACGCAAGCAGGAGTTTGATACGCTGCAGTCGCAGATCAATCCGCATTTCCTCTATAATACGCTCGATATCATTGTCTGGATGATTGAAAATGAGCAGAAAACGGAGGCGGTCAAGGTGGTGACGGCGCTGGCGCGGTTCTTCCGTATCAGTTTAAGCCGCGGCAAGAGCTTAATTACTGTGAAGGATGAGCTGGAACACGTCCGGAATTACCTGATGATCCAACAGATGCGGTTTAAAAATAAGTTTACCTATACGATCAAGTCAGATGATGAGGTTTTGGAACTTGCAAGTTTAAAACTGATGCTGCAGCCGCTGGTGGAGAATGCGATCTACCATGGCATGGAATATATGGACGGCGACGGCGAGATCTTCGTGCGCGCCTGGCAGGAGGAAAAAGAGCTGTATTTGGAGGTGCGGGACAATGGGCTTGGCATGACGGAGGAACAGGTCGAGAGCCTCTTTACCGATACGGCGCACGTGGCATCCAAGCGCGGATCCGGCATCGGGGTACGCAATGTCAACGAGCGGATCAAGCTGTATTTCGGCGCGGAATATGGTCTTTCGATCGAGTCGGAGCCGGATGAGGGAACCGCGGTGAAGATTCATCTTCCGGCAGTGCCTTACGAGAAAGTGCTGGAAGAGAAGAAAGTGTAAAAGTGGGGGCGACAGATCAATGCGATATGGAGTGAGAAAAAAAAAGGAGCTGGTGCTCTGGGGAATCCTGTGTGTGGGACTTATTTTGCTGTATCTCCTTTCCTCCACGGATTGGATCATCAAGGAAAAAGAGGTGGAGGTCTACCCGGTGTCCCTGATTATCAGCGATACTTCGGATGATGATTACGTCAACTTCCGCAAGGGCGTGGATCAGGCGGCGGTTGAGTATAATGTAGATGTCAGCTTTATTACCCTGTATGAAAAGGATAATCTGGCACAGCAGATGGAGCTGGTGCGCCGGGAAGCGGCAGACGGTGCCGGGGCAGTGATACTGGAGCCGGTTGATGAGCTGGAATGCCGCCAATATCTGGAAGAAAATACATATGGAACGCCGATTATCCTGCTGGGTGAATTATCACCGGATGAGGAGGTCAAGGGGGCGGTTCATATGGACTGGACGGCAGCCGGGAGAAAGCTGGGCGAGGCGATTACGGCGGAACAGAGCCCCGATCTTCCTGTCTGGATCTTTGCAGATAACCCATATATCGGCAAGGCGGGGGAGATGAAGCAGGGGCTGACGGAGGTGCTGGAAAAACAGGGCTTTTCCTATACCATTGTGCCGCGCGGCACCGATGATACTTACCGTTCCGTCATTGAAAAAACAGTTTATCCGGGCAGCGGCACGGCGGTGGTGGCGGCACTGGATTTCGCCAGCACAGCGGAGGCGGCGGAGATTGTCGGCGGAAGCAGCGTGTACGGAAAATACATTTCCGGGCTGTACGGCGTCGGGATGATGCCGTCCCTGCTGGATCAGCTTGACAAGGGGACAATCCGGGGGCTGGTGGTGACAAACCAGTTTGACGCGGGCTATTTTGCGGTCAAAAAAGCAGTGCAGGCGATTGAAAAAGAGCAGGAGAGAAGCCAGCTTTCATTGGAATCCTACTATATAGAGAAGGATGAGCTGCGCTCGAAGAAATATGAGAAGATGCTGTACCCGATTGATTAAAAATCCGGGAGGGAGTATAGAAAGATGAAAAAAAACGGAAAAAGCATTCAGATGGCGCTGGCACTTCTGGCAGTGGGCACACTTCTTTTAAATGGATGCAGCGCGGCAAAACCGGCAGAAAAAAAGAGCATCCGTATCGGTGTAACGCTGTACCGGGGCGAGGATGCCTTTATCAACAATATCCGTTCCAGCCTGGAGGAAAAGGCGAAGGAATATGAGCAGCAGACGGGCATTAAGGTCAATCTGGAAATCATGGATCCGAAGGGAAACCAAAATACGCAGAACAGCCAGGTAGATCGTTTCCTTTCTCTGGAATACGATGCGATCTGTGTTAATATGGTGGATCGCTCGGCAGCATCGTATGTCATCAACAAGGCGATGGATGCCGGGACGCCGGTCGTATTTTTCAACCGCGAACCGGTCGAGGAGGATATGAAACGATGGGAGCACCTCTATTATGTAGGGGAGGACGCGCGGGAATCGGCGGTTCTGCAGGGAGAACTTCTGGTGGATGCGTATCAGGAAAATCCAGGCAGTCTTGATTTAAACGAGGATGGAACCGTGGGATATGTGATGTTGGAGGGCGAGCGCAGCCATCAGGATTCGCTGATCCGCACAGAGTGGTCGGTACAGACGATGCGCGACGGAGGTATTCCGCTGGAAAAACTGACCGGTGGTTCGGCAAACTGGGATCGGAGCCAGGCAGCGGCGCTGATGGAACAGTGGATCCGCCAGTTCGGGGATGCGATCGAGGTGGTGATCTGCAACAACGATGAGATGGCGCTCGGAGCTGCCGAGGCGCTTGAACGCGCTGGTGACACAAGAGGTGTGAAGGTGGTCGGCATCGACGGAACCCCGCAGGGAATCGAGGGGCTTAAGAGCGGAAAGCTGTATGGAACAGTCCAGTGCGACAGCGACGAGTATGCAGAAGTGATTTTTGAGATAGCTGCCGCTGAGGCACTTGGTCAAAATGTACAGGAAAAGGTCGAATTAGAGGAAGGAACCTATTATCAATGCAGTCAGAAAGCGTTGACTGTTGCTGATTTACCATAAAATCCCACAGTTTCACACCGGAGAAACAAGAATATGTGAATAAAATCACAAAGGATCTAAAAAAATTTTATATAAGAACCAAGAAAATTATATGGAAAAGTGTACAAACGATCCGTATAATAAAGGTGTCGATAAGAAAAAATGACGAATCGGCGAAACTGTATAATGTGTGTATGCGGAAAATTTAACTGTTCGGTGGATCCGGACAGCGCAAACGGATACGCAAGTTTAAGGGAGGACAAACATTATGAAACTGAAAAAAGTAGCAGCACTTGGTTTGGCAACTGCAATGGCATTTTCCGTAACTGCTTGCTCCAGCAAACCGGCAGAGACAACTGCAGCGGCAGAAGAGACAACAGCAGCAGCTGACGCAGCAGAGACTGTTAAAGAAGCAATCGAAGGAAAAGATCCGGCAGAAGTTAAAGTTGGTATTTCTATTTACCAGTTCGCTGATAACTTCATGACACTGTATAGAAACGAACTTCAGAAATATTTAGTAGATGAGCTTGGCTTAAAGGCAGAGAACATCTCCATCATGGATGGTAAGAATGACCAGTCCGAGCAGATGAACCAGATCCGTAACTTCGTTACTCAGGGATTTGATGTTATGATCATCAACCTGGTTCAGGCTTCTTCTGAGCCGGATGTAACCAACATCTGCAACGAAGCAGGTATCCCGGTTGTTTACATCAACCGTGAGCCGGATGCTGAGAGAGAGCAGGCTTGGGTTGACGACGGCATCAAAGCTACTTATGTAGGTGCTGATGCTAGACAGTCCGGTACATATCAGGGTGAAGAGATCGCTGAGCTTGAGAACAAGGGTGATGCAGACGGCGACGGCGTTGTTCGTTACATCATGGTTCAGGGTGATCCGGAGAACGTAGATGCTCAGTACAGAACTGAGAAATCCGTTGAGGCTTTAAAGGCAGCTGGCGTAGAGGTTGAAGAGCTGACCAAGCAGCGTGGTGATTGGGATCAGACAAAGGGTCAGGAGATCACTGCTAACGCTCTGTCCCAGTACGGCGACAAGATCGATGTTGTATTCTGCAACAACGATGCTATGGCTCTTGGTGCTCTGCAGGCTATCGAGGCAGCTGGAAGAACTGTAAACAAAGATATCTACCTGGTAGGTGTTGATGCTCTGGTTGAGGTTGTTGAGAACGTTATGAACGACAAGATGACCGGTACCGTATTCAACGATTACTTCGGACAGGCTCATACAGCAGCTGACAAAGCTCTTGATTTCGTAAACGGCAAAGATGTTGACAACGTATACATGGTAGACTATGTAAAGGTTACAACTGAGAACGCTGGCGATATTCTGGAAATGATTAAATAATTGTAGCTGTTCAGAGAAGGACGGTTATGAACATATCACTCCCCTGCAGGGGAGTGAATAAAGTGTCGGGTGTGCAGATGGCACACCCGATTTTATGAAAGGAGAGAATGGGATGGCAGAGTACAGATTGGAGATGCGCGGGGTATCGAAAAGCTTCCCTGGCGTAAAAGCTCTGGACAAGATAAACCTCAAAGTACGTCCCGGCACCGTCCATGCACTGATGGGAGAAAACGGCGCTGGTAAATCCACCTTGATGAAATGTCTCTTTGGTATTTATCATATGGATGAAGGTGAGGTATATCTGGATGGAGAAAAAGTGGAGATCCACAATCCGGATGAAGCCCTTCACAGAGGACTGGCCATGGTACATCAGGAGCTGCAGCCGATACCTGAGAGAACGGTAGCAGAGAATATGTACACCGGTCGTTATCCAACCAAGAAATTTGGTCCGATTCAGGTCATCGACCATAAAAAGATGTTTGAAGAGACAGCAAAATGGCTGGACGATGTTAAGATGCCGTATAACCCGAAGGCAAAACTGGGAACCATGTCCATCGCCCAGATGCAGTCTGTCGAGATTGCCAAGGCTGTATCCTTAAATGCCAGAGTTGTAATTCTGGACGAGCCGACTTCCTCCTTGACGGATAATGAGGTAGAGGCGCTTTTCCGCATTGTCCGTGACCTGAAATCACGAGGCGTATCCCTCATCTATATTTCCCATAAGATGGCGGAGATTCGTGAGATTTGTGATGATATTACCATCATGCGAGACGGCACCTATGTTGGTTCCTGGCATATGGACGAGATTTCGGATGATGAGATCGTCAAACAGATGGTTGGTCGTGAGCTGACCAATATCTATCCTCCGAAGAATGATACAAAAGCCGGAGAGGTACTGCTGGATGTCAGAGGATATTCCAGTATCCATGATCGTTCCTTCCAGGATTGCTCCTTCACCCTGAGACGAGGGGAGATCCTAGGTTTCGGCGGCCTGGTAGGTGCTCAGAGAACGGAACTGATGGAAGGTATCTTCGGTATGCGTCATATTAAATCCGGAGAAGTTTATATTAAGGGTAAGAAAATGAACATTAAGCGTCCGCAGGATGCAATCCGGGGCGGTATCGGTATGATTACCGAGGACCGACGCGGAACTGGTATTCTGGGATGTCTGTCCATTGCAGATAATGTATCAATTTCCTCCCTGGATCAGTATTTACACTATGGTATCAAACTGAATAAGAAGAAGATTGAGCAGCTTGTCAAGGATAACGTGGCAAAGCTTTCAATCAAGACACCGAGCAGTAAGACACTGATTCAGTCACTTTCAGGCGGTAACCAGCAGAAGGTTCTGATTTCCCGCTGGCTGGCCAACAACCCGGATATCCTCATCATGGATGAGCCGACCCGTGGTATCGACGTTGGTGCCAAGTACGAGATCTACCAGATCATGATTGACCTGGCAAAGCAGGGCAAAGGTATCATCATGATTTCATCTGAGATGCCGGAGCTGATTGGTATGTCGAACCGTATCCTTGTCATGTGTAATGGTCACATTACCGGTGAGGTACAGGGTGAGGAAGCAACTCAGGAGCGTATCATGAGCTACGCGACTAAGTTCTAAAGGAGGAAGAGAGAATGGATAAGAAACAACTGAATGTAAAAGATATATTGATCAATAACGGTATCGTTATTCTGATCCTGTTGATGGTTCTCTTTGTTGGTGTGACAAAACAGAACTTCTTCAGCCGTAGCAACTTTAGCAACATTTCCATCAACGTAGCATGCCGTTTCATCATCGCAGTCGGCGTATCCGGCTGTCTGATTACGAAAGGTACCGACCTTTCTGCAGGACGTCTGGTTGGACTTTCTGCCTGCCTGGCAGGTACGCTGCTCCAGAAGAGTGATTACAGCGGACATTTTGAACTTACCAAAGGATTTGGCGAGCAGAACGTATGGCTGATTCTCCTTATCTGTATCGCTATCTGCTGTGTATTTGGTCTTATCAATGGTATCGTAGTTGCTTACCTGAATGTACCGGCTTTCATCGGTACCCTGGGTATGCAGATGATCGTCATCGAGTTCGCCCGCAACGTATTGGGCTACAAGGATGCCAATTCGCGTGAGATGGATGAGAAGACTCCACATAATGTCATCGACATCATGGAGGAGCAGAAGAACATATCAAACATGGGTGGAACCATGCGACTCGGCGCCTACGAGTGCGTGCTGAAACAGGGCAGTCGCGTGTTCAACATCTACAAGAAGGAGCATATCCAGGAGCGCCATCGCCATCGCTATGAGTTCAACAACGAGTTCCAGAAGGAATTCGAGAAGCACGGCATGATGTGCGTAGGCCGAAATCCGGAAAGCGACCTGGTAGAGATAGTTGAAATCCCGGGCTTGAAGTGGTATATCGGAACACAGTATCATCCAGAGTACCAGAGCACGGTATTGAAGCCTCACCCATTGTTTGTTGACTTTGTAAAGACAGCCATCGCTAACAAGAAATAGCGCAGACTGGCTTCAGGCAGCAGAATGGCACAGCATTTGATGTCTCCTCAGAGAAAATAAAACAATAAAAATAATAATGAATAAGAACAACATTATCGGTTTCCTCCTGATTGCCGTAGTGCTGATAGGCTTTAGCTGGTACAACCAGCCATCAGCCGAAGAGCAGAGAGCGGCATTCGTTCAGGACTCCATCGCCAAGGCGAAGCACGCCGAGATGGAAAAAGCCAGCAAGACTGCCGCTGTTAAGCGCCAGGCGGATGCTAAGGCTAAAATTGAGGCAGACTCTACAGCCCTCTTCTATTCGGCGCTGAAGGGTCAGGCTCAGAAAGTAGTTTTGAAAAACGAGAAGGTTGAGTTGACTCTCAACACCAAGGGTGGTACTGTCGAGAAGGCAGTCATCAAGGGATACGTGGGTCACAACCTCAAGGTGAAAGATGGTTCTGCCGACCAGAAGGACGTTACACTCTTCGACGGCAACGACCAGAGCCTCAAGTTCATGCTCGAGGCGAAGGAGGCCAACATCATCACCAGCGATCTCTATTTCACACCATCCAACGTGACCGACAAGTCTGTCACCATGACTGCTGTGGCTGCCCCAGGCAAGACCCTCAGCATGACCTATACCCTCGGCGACGACTACATGCTCCACATGAGCCTGCAGGCAGAAGGTATGGCAGGACTGTTCTCACCTAGCTGCAACAAGATGAGCATCGACTGGAGCGACAAGGCGCGCCAGCAGGAGCGTGGCTTCATGTTCGAGAACCGCTACACTACCCTCACCTATCATGAGGCAGAGGGCGGCACCGACCACCTGAACGAGGGCAGCGAGAAAATCGACGAGAAGATTGAAGAGACTATCGACTGGGTATCTTTCAAGAACCAGTTCTTCTCTGCCATCATGATATCCAAGGATAACTTCGACAAGGATGCCTTCATGACTTCTATCCCTCAGGAGAAGGGCACAGGCTACCTGAAGCAGTTCCAGGCTAAGATGAAGACAGCTTTCGACCCAACCGGCAAGAAGGCTTCTGAGTTTGAGTTCTACTTCGGTCCTAACGACTTCCAGATTCTGAAGAATACAGAGAAGGAAAGTACCTTCGGCAAGGACCTGGAGTTCCAGAAGCTCGTTTACCTGGGATGGCCTATCATCCGCTGGATCAACCGTTTCTTCACACTCTATGTGTTCGACTGGTTGAGTAATGTATTCCCAATGGGTATCGTATTGATTCTCATCACATTGCTCCTCAAGCTCATCACCTACCCTATGGTAAAGAAGAGCTATATGAGCAGTGCCAAGATGCGTGTGCTGAAACCAAAGCTCGAGGCAGCTACCGCTCAGTTCAACAAGCCTGAGGACCAGATGCAGAAGCAGCAGGCGATGATGGCTGAATATGCCAAGTATGGTGTAAGCCCATTGTCAGGCTGCTTGCCAATGCTGATTCAGATGCCGGTTTGGGTTGCGATGTTCAACTTCGTGCCTAACGCCATCCAGCTTCGTGGTGAGAAGTTCCTGTGGATGAGCGACTTGAGTACCTTCGATCCAATCTTCGAGTGGAATACCAACATCTGGTTGATTGGTGATCACTTGAGTTTGACCTGTATTCTCTTCTGCGTAGCCAACCTGTTGTATTCATGGATGACCATGCGCCAGCAGCGTGACCAGATGGTAGGTCAGCAGGCAGAGCAGATGAAGATGATGCAGTGGATGATGTATCTCATGCCATTGATGTTCTTCTTCATGTTCAATGACTACTCAGCAGGTTTGAACTTCTACTACTTCATCTCATTGTTCTTCAGTGCAGCCATCATGTGGACCCTGCGCAAGACTACCAACGACGAGAAGCTCCTTGCTATCCTTGAGAAACGTTATCAGGAGAACAAGAGCAATCCTAAGAAGGCAAGCGGATTGATGGCAAGAATGCAGGCTCTGCAGGAATTGCAGCAAAAACAGCAAGCTGAACTTGCACGTAAGCAGGCAGAATTGAACGAGAAGAAAAAGAACCTCGGAAAATAAAGATACTTGCAGACACTTCTTAATATTTGCTTTCTATTAAAAGGGATTACACCTTATTATATATAAGCAAATATCAGCATACAGAAAGAGTGTAATGGATGACCTCATCATTCATTACACTCTTTTTCTTTATTATATAGAAAACGAAATAAGGAATAATTAGTTAAAACTTATTATATATTATACCTTTTCGGGAGTATTTTCAACTATTCTTTGTATCTTTGCCACCGAAAGGGTATAATATAATACATTTTCCTTCATCACATTACCCGAAAGGGTATAAAATGAGTATCATAATTGCCAAGAAACAAAGAATATGAGCGATACATTATCATCATACGTAAAAGAAATGCGCAAGCAGTTCGGATTGACACAAGTCGACCTGGCTGCCAAATCAGGCGTAGGACTCAGATTCGTACGCGAACTGGAGCAAGGCAAAGAAACACTACGTCTCGACAAGGTAAACCAAGTTCTCTTACTTTTCGGACAAGAAGTAGGACCTGTTCCTATCAAAAAAGAATAAATTTCATAAACATAGATTCTCCAGAGGATAGTAGATTTCTCTGATGATAATGACAAAGAAACGACAAACCACAACTCCCATCTAAAAACGCAAGATATGAAACAAGGAAGAGTATATCTCTACGACCAATACGTGGGAATGTTGACTGAAGATGAGACAGGATTTACCTTTGCATACGATGCCAATTATCTTGCATCAAAAACGGCAGAGGCAGTTAGTTTAACCCTCCCACTTTCCGAAGAGCCCTACCACGACACCGTGTTGTTCCCCTTCTTTGATGGTCTGATACCAGAAGGGTGGTTGCTGAATATTGCTGAAAGCAGCTGGAAAATCAATCAGCGCGACAGAATGTCGCTCCTGTTGGCTTGCTGTAGAGACTGTATAGGAGCAGTAAGCATTATTCCTGTTGAAGATAACGAAACCACAATGAAGTAAAATCCACCAATAAATAAAGAAAGGAGAATCGTGTATGGAGAAATGTTTATATTGCTATAAGCCATTAAAAGTAGGTCAGGTGGACTACCATCCAGCCTGTGCACGCAAGCTTTTCGGAACTAAGGAAGCCCCTCTCCTACCTTATGTTAGAAAAGAAATAGGCGATTTGGCCAAACAAGTAGTCAGAAGTCAAACTACACTCACAGGGGTACAAGCCAAGCTCTCGCTCGATGTCAACCCTGGAGGCAAGAATGAACCTTCGCGATTTACCATTGTCGGACTATGGGGGAAATACATCCTAAAGCCACAGACAGAGCGATATCGTTGTCTGCCAGAGATAGAAGACCTCACAATGCACCTTGCCGAGGCTGCCAAGATAGCAGTGGTTCCTCACGGATTGATACGCTTTGCCGATGGCGAGCTTTGCTACATTACTCGAAGAATAGATCGTCTGGAAGAGGGACAGAAAGTACCGATGGAGGATATGTGTCAACTGTCTGAACGACTTACCGAATACAAGTATAAAGGTTCCTACGAGCAGATAGCCAAACTTATCAAAAAACATTCATCCTTTTCACAGCTCGACCTTGTCAACTATTGGGAAGTTGTCATCTTTTCGTGGATAACAGGTAATGCCGACATGCACCTCAAGAACTTCTCGCTATACAATAATCGCAAAATGGGCTATGCTCTTACTCCTGCCTACGATTTACTATCTACCAAGATTGTGATGCCTGAAGACACGGAAGAATTAGCATTAACACTCAATGGCAAGAAAAGGAAGTTACAGAAGTCTGATTTTATCAAAGTGATGACAGCTTCTGGACTTAGCGAAAAGGTTATCAGTAATATGGCAAAGAAGTTCCGTCGTTCCATCGTTAAATGGCTTGACCTCATCGATGCCTCTTTCCTACCCGAAAACATCAAGAAAGAATACAAGAAACTGATTCTCAGTAGGGTGATGGCATTGAGATAATTATCACGATGTGCTACTGCACTCACAGACCACATACATCAAAAACAGAATATAAATAAAACAGAATAAGAAATGAAGAAAATATTATTATCATTATTGACAGCCATCAGTTTTGGAACTACAGGCTGCTCAGCACAATCGGACAGTATTGACACATTGGCTCCACAAGCCTTTATCAAACAGGCTAAAGCCGATACAACAGCCATTATTCTCGATGTACGCACACCTGGCGAATATAAAGAAGAGCATTTGGCTGGAGCCCAACAGCTCGACTTTCTCAATACATCGGTCTTCGATGCTGGTATCAAATTGCTCGACAAGTCGCACACCTATTATGTATACTGCCGAAGCGGCAAACGTAGCCACAACGCCTGCATCAAAATGCAGAAGCAGGGCTTAAAAGTATTTGACATGGAAGGAGGAATCCTCAACTGGAAAAAGTTAGGAATGCCTACAACTAAGGAATAAGTTTCCTCAAAAAATGGAATTAACACGTTATATAATGTGAGATAACTACTTCTATTAAATTCCACAAAGACTTCAATAGGCGCCTACTATTCTATAACGAAAAAGCCTGAGAAAATGTCAAGCATCATGCAAGCATATTTCTCAGGCTTTTTTATCTTTACTTTGTTAAGTACTATTTCTTCAGTACGGGCTCGCAAGTGATATTGACACCGAGTTTCTTAAAGATACGCTGGTCTACATCACTCAACATCACAGTGCAGTGAGCCTGACAGCCACGCAACTTAGGCAACTGCTGTAAAGCCACACGACAGTTCTCGTCGTTCTCGGAAAGAACAGAGAGTGCCACAAGTACCTCGTCGGTATGAAGTCGTGGATTATGGCCACCGAGATAATTTACCTTGGTATACTGAATAGGCTCTATCATCGACTGAGGAATAAGCTTTAGGTTATGATCGATATCCCCCAAATACTTGGTGACATTCAGCAACAAGGCAGCACTACAGCCAAGCAGTTCGCTGCTGTGACCACAGATGATGGTACCGTCTTCCAGTTCTATAGCAGCCGATGTATGTCCAGTTTCCTGCTTGTGATTCTTGGCAGCCACAGTCACCTTACGATAATCGGTAGTAATCTTAGCCTGGTTGAAGAGCATCTGTATCTTGCTGATTTCCGCGTCATTGCAGGCTCCAGCCGCCATCTTGTTGGTGGCAGCATAATATCTACGTACTATCTCATCCTTGGATGCCTCACAGCAAACCTCATCATCAGAGATACAGAAGCCCACCATATTGACACCCATATCTGTGGGCGACTTATATGGATTGCTGCCATAGATACCTTCGAAGAGTGCATTGAGCACAGGATAAATCTCCACATCGCGGTTATAGTTGATGGCTATCTTGTTGTAGGCCTCTAAATGGAAGGGGTCTATCATGTTCACGTCATTGAGGTCGGCAGTTGCAGCCTCATAAGCGATGTTGACAGGATGTTTCAATGGCAGATTCCATACTGGGAAAGTCTCAAACTTGGCATAACCGGCACGCACGCCACGCTTGTTCTCATTATACAACTGGCTGAGGCAGACTGCCATCTTGCCACTGCCAGGACCTGGAGCAGTCACAATAACCAATGGTCGCTCTGTTTCCACATAGTCGTTCTGTCCGAATCCCTCGTCCGAGGCTATCAACTTCACATTATGTGGATAACCTTCTATCAGGTAATGACAATAAGTCTTGATGCCCTCACGCTCTAAGCGCTGCTTGAAAGCGATGGCTGCAGGCTGACCATTGTAATGAGTGATGACTACAGAACCTACCATGAAACCTCGATGCTGGAACTCGCCACGCAGACGAAGTACATCTTCATCATAGGTAATACCCAAGTCGGCACGTTTCTTGTTCTTCTCAATGTCGGCAGCACTGATAACTATCACTATCTCTATGCTGTCGCTGATTTTCTGAAACATACGCAACTTGCTGTCTGGCTGAAAGCCTGGCAAAACGCGGCTGGCGTGGTGGTCGTCGAAAAGTTTACCACCCAATTCGAGGTAAAGTTTTCCGTCAAACTGTGAGATTCTCTCTTTAATGTGCTCTGATTGAATTTTCAGATACTTCTCGTTATCGAAACCTATCTTCATCGTTCTATTTGATATAACTAATTGCTGTTAGTTTTGAATTCGGATGCAAAAGTACAAAAAAGTATCTGAATATCAAAAAAAATAAGTACCTTTGCACACAATAAAGGAAAAAAACGACAGGAAGCCTCAGCACCACAAGTACAACAATATAGGGAGAGTGCCATTTCTGCCAAATCAAGAGATATGAGCGAAACTCAATTTCACTCAAAGAAAACTTAAATATAAAAATACAACCGACAATGGAAAAGAAATTACGTGCAGCTTCCATCTGTGTACAGGGAGGCTATGAGCCAAAGAATGGAGAACCTATCGAAGTGCCCATCATTCAGAGTACCACATTCAAGTACGACAATTCTGAAGAGATGGCCATGCTCTTCGACCTGAAGAAAGAAGGATATTTCTATACCCGACTCCAAAATCCCACCAACGATGCTGTAGCCAAGAAAATAGCACAGCTCGAAGGCGG
>OHAY01001813.1_pt1 | contig 18530 bp, 18 predicted proteins | sample 1577191 | NCBI WGS metagenome assembly OHAY01 (sample SAMEA3541504, study PRJEB24748) | human gut metagenome | biome: human gut; feature: human-associated habitat; material: faeces | place: China | collected 2012 | reverse complement strand
TACATGCTCATGTGGTCGCCGTTGTAGGTGGCCCAGCCGAGGGCCAGCTCGCTCAGATCGCCGGTGCCGACGACGAGCCCGCCCGTGCGGTTGGCGAGGTCCATGAGCTCGAGCGTGCGCACGCGCGCCTGGCAGTTTTCATACGTCACGTCAAGCACGGCCTCGTCCTGCCCAATGTCGGAAAAGTGGCTGTGGACGGTGCGCGCGATCGGGATCTCCTGAAACGTCACGCCCAGCTCCTCACAGAGGATCTCGGCGTTGGAGCGCGTGCGGTGCGTTGTGCCGAAGCACGGCATCGTCACGGCCAGCACGTCCTGCGTCGGGCGGCCGAGCTGCTGCATCGCGCGCACGGCCACGAGCAGGGCGAGGCTGCTGTCCAGCCCGCCCGAGATGCCGATGACGGCGGTCTTTGCGTGCGCATGGGCGATGCGCTTGGCCAGACCGTCCGCCTGCATGGCAAGAATGAGCTCGCAGCGCTCGGCACGTGCGGCATCATCCGCCGGGACGAACGGCGTCGGCGAGACGGGCCGCGTGAGCGGTACCTCTTTGAGCGGCAGGTGAAATTCGACCGCTGCATAGCCTGTATTTTCGAGCCGGAACGTTGTGCTGCGGCAGCGCTCGCTGACCATGCGTCCGAGGTCGAGCTCCGTACAGGCGTACCCTGCACCGAAGGGCTTTGCCTCCGAGAGCAGCGTGCCGTTTTCACAGATGAGGTCATGCGCGGCAAAGACCATGTCGGTCGTCGACTCGCCGTGCCCGGCGTCGGCGTAGAGGTACGCGCACAGTAGCCGCGCCGACTGCTGGCTCACGAGCGCGCGGCGGTAATCGGCCTTGCCGATGGTCTCGTCGCTGGCCGAGAGATTCGCGATCACGGTCGCGCCCGCGAGCGCGTGGTGCGTGCTCGGCGGCAGCGGCGCCCACAGATCCTCACACACCTCGACGCCGAGGCAAAACTCCGGCATCTCCACGCAGCGAAACAGCAGCTGCGTGCCGAACGGCACCTCCTGCCCGGCAAAATGCAGCGTGCGCACGCCGGCGGGCGCGGGATTGAATTGCCGCCGTTCGTAAAACTCGCCGTAGTTGGGCAGGTATGTTTTCGGCACCAGACCCAGCAGCTTCCCGTGGCAGACGACGGCGGCACAGTTGTAGAGCTTTCCGTCCACTGTGACCGGCAGTCCCACGAGGGCCACGAGGTCAAGGTCCGCGCTCGCCTCGAGCACGGCAGTGAGCCCTCTTGCTGCGGCGCGCTGGAGCGGCTGCTGGAAAAACAGGTCGCCGCAGGTATAGCCGGTCAGCCCCAGCTCGGGAAACACCACCAGCTGCACGCCGTCTGCCGCTGCGCGCTGCATGGCGGCGATGGTCTGCTGCGTGTTGAATGCACAGTCGGCCACGCGCAGCGCGGGTGAGACGGTGCAGGCTTTGAGAAAACCGTGGATCATAATGTTATCACCCTTTCAAAAAAGAAATCGTCTGGTACGGCAGGCGTTGGCCGCACCGTGAATTTTCAAAAAAGCCAAAACCCGGAGCGCAAAGCGCTCCGGGCGGCGCGGCAATCCTTGCCTGCGCCGCAGATTGGAATCGAGGCGGGCCTTGCCCCCTCGAGCACCCCCGCTGCTCAGAGATCTGCGCAGCGGAAAAACACCTTTTCTGCGATTGTGATCGGCAAAACCCGGAGCGCAAAGCGCTCCGGGTTTTGCGGATGCTATATCATACCACGGCTGTAGGGGGAAGAACAAGTGGCGGTATGCAGAAAATGTGTGCCGGAAAGCCCGAATTCACGGGGTTTGTGCACAGTCGGCGGCGAGCGCTGCGTATTCCGCGTCCGTGACGGGCTCCAGCCACTCGTTGCTCGTCTCCTCGCCGGGGCACTCGATGGCGATGTGGCTGAACCAGCAGTCCTTCTGCGCGCCGTGCCAGTGCTTGACCTCAGCCGGGATGGTCACCACGTCGCCGGGATGCAGGGCCTGTGCGCGCTTGCCCGCCTCCTGATACCAGCCCAGACCGTCTGTGCACAGCAGCAGCTGGCCGCCGCCGGACTTCGCGTGGTGGATGTGCCAGTTGTTGCGGCAGGCGGGGGAGAAGGTGACGTTTGCGAGGAAAACGGTCTTCGTCGGGTCGGTCAGCGGGTTGAGGAAGCTCTCGCCGGTGAAGTACTGCGCGTAGGCCGTGTTCGGAGCGCCGAGGCCGAAGAGGCCGCCGTTCGCGTCCGCCCCCTTGTCGGCGTAGACCTCCTTCGCCTGCCGGAAGGCGGCCCAGGCGTTCGGCCAGCCGGCGTAGAAGGCGAGGTGCGTGAGGAGCTCGGCCATTTCGGTTTTGGTCACGCCGTTTTGCTTCGCGGTCGTGAGGTGATAGGTGAGGGAGCTGTCCGTGATGCCCTTGCTGATGAGCGCCGTGATCGTGACGATCGAGCGCAGCTTGAGCGGCAGCTGCCCCTCGCGCGACCAGACCTCGCCGAAGAGCACATCGTCGTTCAGCTCAGCGAATTTCGGTGCGAAATCATTCAGGGCGTCTCTGCCCGCAGTCTGTTTGACCATGATGGTGCCTCCTTATTTATTTCAGATACTGACGGTAAAATGCTTCGATGCGGTCGAACGGGATGATGTCCATCCGGTCGTAGAGATCGGTGTGCACGGCCCCGGGGATGAGCAGCAGCTCCTTGTTGTCGCCCTGCAGCCGGGTGAAGGCGTCGCGGCTGAAGTAGCACGAGTGTGCCTTGTCGCCATGGATCATGAGCACGGCGCTGCGGATCTCACCGGCGTAGGCGAGCAGCTTCACGTTGAGCAGCGACAGGGGGGACGTGACGTTCCAGCCGTCGTTGGAGTTGAGGGAACGCGGATGATAGCCGCGCGGGGTCTTATAATAGTCGTGGTAGTCTTTGACGAAAAACGGCGCGTCCTCCGGCAGCGGATCGACCACACCGCCCGCGCGCTGATACGTGCCGGCTTTGTAGTCGGCTGTGCGCTGCGTGTTGAGCGCCTGACGCAGGGCGTAGCGGGCATCCGGATTGTCGTCGGTGTCAAAATAGCCGTTGGCGGTCACGCGGGTCATGTCGTACATCGTGGACGTGACGGTCGCCTTGATGCGGGTGTCGATGGCGGCGGCATTGAGCGCCATGCCGCCCCAGCCGCAGATGCCGAGGATGCCGATGCGCTCCGGGTCGACATCGTCGCGCACGGACAGGAAGTCGACCGCGGCGGAAAAGTCCTCGGTGTTGATGTCGGGCGAGGCGACGTAGCGCGGTGTGCCGCCGCTCTCGCCGGTGTACGACGGGTCAAAGGCAATCGTCAGAAAGCCGCGCGCGGCAAGCTCCTGCGCGTACAGGCCGGAGCTCTGCTCCTTTACCGCGCCGAACGGGCCGCTCACGGCCACGGCGGCGAAGGGACCCTGCGCGCCCTTCGGCTTGTAGAGATCGGCGGCAAGCTCGATGCCGAAGCGGTTGTGAAACGTGACCTTACAGTGGTCAACGGCTTCGTTTTGCGGGAACGTCTTGTCCCATTCCTGCGTGAGGGTCAGGGTGCTGTTCATGATTGCATACCTCCTGTGTTGGTTTTATGCGATGGCCGCGCCCATGGCGCGGGCGGTCTCGAGTGCGGGGTGGCCGGCGATGGCGCCCGGCTCTGTCATGCCGCCGGCGAACACTGTTCCGGCGAGACGGCACTTTTCGTAGCATGCGATCCAGCCCTCGAGTCCATGGATGGCGCGCTCGTCCGTGTCCGGCTCGTCCTCGGTCGCCGAGGCGAGCAGGTAAATGTCGCGGAACGCGTAGTCCGACGGGAAGAGTGCGTTGGCGCGGTCGAGCAGGGTCTTGAGCTGGCCGCTCATCTCATAATAGTAAATGGGTGTGGCGAACACGATCACGTCCGCGTGCTGCATTTTTTCAGTGATGGCGACGGCATCGTCGTCGATCACGCACCGGCCCAGCGCCTGGCATGCGAGGCAGCCGCGGCAGAACGCGATGTTCTTGCCGCGCAGCGAGATGACCTCTACCGTGTGCCCGGCGGCGCGCGCCCCGTCGGCGAAGGCGTTTGCCAGCGTCTCGGAGTTGCTGCCCGCGCGCAGGCTTGTGCTGAGGATAAGAATGCTCTTGGCCATATCGGTCCTCTCCTTTTTGAGCGGCTTGACACCGCCGCTGGGATCTGATATCCTAAGCATACAACCTGAAGCTGACTTCAGGTCAAGCACTTTTTTGCGATTTTTTTCGAGGTGATCCCATGTATACGATCGGACAGGTTTCGGAGCGGTTTGATCTGCCGGTCTCCACGCTGCGGTACTATGACAAGGAGGGGCTGTTCCCGAACCTGACGCGCACATCGGGTGCCCGCCGCTTCGGCGAGCAGGAGCTCGAGGCGCTGCGCGTGATCGAGTGCCTCAAGCGCTCCGGACTGGAGATCCGGGAGATCCGGCAATTCATGGAGTGGTGCGCGCAGGGCAGCGACACGTATCCCCAGCGGCACGCACTCTTTGTGCGGCAGGCCGAGCGGGTGGAGGCAGAGATCGAGCGCCTGCAGAAGTCGCTGGACATGATCCGCTTCAAGTGCTGGTTCTATGAACAGCTCATGCGTGACGGTGACGAGACGCGCGTGCGCGCCATGCTGCCGGACCATCTGCCGGCGGATATCCAGAAGATCTATGACCACGCGCACGAAACGTAAGCATACAATCACGATTCAGAAAGGATGGCGACCCATGAAACAGCGATCGATCCTCGTGACGCTTCTGCTCTGTGTGCTGCTGCTGACCGGCTGCGGTACGGCGGCACCGGCCCCGGACGCGACGCCCACCCCCACGCAGGAGGCGGCGGCTGCGCCGACGCCGACGCCCGACCCGCTGAGCACCCTGCCGTATGAGGACGGCCAGCTCTATGCCGCGGCCTATCTCGGCTATCTGGAGCCGAAGGATCTGGACTTTTTCCGCCAGACGTATTTCGGCGGGCGGGAGCTGCCGGTGCACCATATCTCGGACGGGGATTTTTATCTTATCATTCCGCGCGACCCGAACGCGACCGTGCGCCTGCTGCGCAACGATATGCTCACGCAGACCAGCTCGATCTTTTATGAGCAGCCGGACGGGAGCCCGTTCGTGATCGGCTGCAACGTCAGCGACATTTTTCCGGACGTGACGGTCGAGATCACGGCCTCCGACGGGGAGAAGGTGTCGTTTTCGCCCTTCATCTCGCTTGAGGACGGCAGTGTGGAGGTCGGCGAGCGCGGCCTGAACATCACACGCATCTCGACTGCGCCCTGATCGATCGGGAGCGCAGCCCCGGATACAGAACAGATCCCCCTTTGAGCAGCCGTTATCCTGCACAAAGGGGGATCTTGTTTTTCGCCCGGCTTTACCGGCCGCTGCTTTCCGCGAGCGGGAGCTCCGTGCTTGCACAGACGACGGCGCCCACGCGCTGCATATCGGCGAGGTTCGCCGCCTGCACGGCATCCGTGACGGAGGAGGTGCAGTCCGAGAGCACGACGGCGTCATAATCGAGCGAGATCGCGTCGTAGCACGTCGTGCGGATGCAGTTGGGCGTTGTCGTTCCGGCGAGCAGGACGGTCTGCACGCCGAGCCGCCGCAAAATAAGGTCGAGCCCGGTGTGGAAAAACGCCGAAAACCGCGGCTTTACGAGCACATAGTCCTGCGGCAGAACGGTGAATGCATCGGGAAACGCGTCCGACAGGTGCGCGGCGCAGTCCTCCGAGAGCGGCTTGCCTCCGGCTGCCCACGCGGCCGCGCGCGGCTTTTCCACATCGGAGCCGTCGCTGCGGTAATGGCGCACGGCGTAGATGACCGGAACGCCGGCTGCGTTACAGCGGTCGATGAGCGCCGCGCACGCGGGAACGGTCGCCTCTGCCGACGGGATGCACAGCGGGGACGCGCTGTCGAGAAAGCCGCGCTGCATATCGATCATGATGAGTGCCTGTTTGGGCATGGTGCTTGCCTCCTGACAAAGTAGATGCCTCTATGATAGCGCCGCGTGCCGGATTTGGCAAGCGCGGCTTGCCATCCGCGCCCCGACGTGGTATCCTACCGGGTAGCCCCAAAAGGGAGGGGCACTCTTTACAAGCGGGAGCGATCAACATGAGCAGACAACTCGAACCCTATCAGCAGATCGAGCGCAGCATCCAGAAGACCTATCACAAGCGGCTCTGGACGCCGTTCATCACGGCCATCAAGCAGTATGACCTCATCGCGCCCGGCGACCGCATCGCCGCGTGCATCTCCGGCGGAAAGGACTCCATGCTCATGGCAAAGCTCCTGCAGCTGCTGCAGCGCCACAGCGACGTGCCGTTCGAGGTCGTCTATCTTGTCATGGACCCCGGCTATAACGCCACCAACCGGCAGAGGATCGAATACAATGCGGCGCTGCTGCACATCCCGGTCACGATTTTCTCCACGGACATTTTCGAGATCACGAGTACCGCCGGGCAGTCGCCGTGCTATCTCTGCGCGCGGATGCGCCGCGGCTATCTCTACAGCAAGGCGCGCGAGCTCGGCTGCAACAAGATTGCCCTCGGCCACCATTTCAGCGACGTGGTCGAGACGACCGTCATGAGTATGTTCTACGGCTCGCAGCTGCAGGCCATGCCGCCGAAGCTGCGCAGCCGCAATTTCCCGGGCATGGAGCTCATCCGCCCCATGTACTGCATCCACGAGGACGACATCATCGCCTGGCAGCACCACAACGGTTTGGAATTCATCCAGTGCGCCTGCCGCTTTACCGAGCGCGCGGCCGAGACCGGCAACGACGGCAGCAGCTCCAAGCGGCAGGAGGTCAAGCTGCTGCTGCGCGAGCTGCGGCGGACGAATCCGGGCGTGGAAAAGAGCATTTTCCACAGCATCCATTCCGTCTGCCTTGACACCATGGTTGGCTACAAGACCGGCGGCGTGGAGCACACCTTCGCCGACTGCTACCGGGAGCGCGGCGAGATGACACAGGAGGACGAGGCATGAACATAGAACGGATGCAGCCGGCGGACTTCGACGCGGTCTACCGCCTGCTGACACAAAGCTTTCCGGCAACGGAGCGGCGCGGCGCGGCCGGGCAGCGCGCGCTGTTTTCCGACAGCGCGTACCGTGTTGACATCCTGCGCGCGCCGGACGGAGGCGTGCAGGCGCTCATCGCGTCGTGGGATTTTGACGACTTTGTCTTTCTCGAGCACTTTGCCGTCGACCCCGCCTGCCGCAGCGGCGGCATCGGCGGGCAGATGCTCGATGCGATGCTGGCGCGCTGCGGCAAGCGTGCCTGTCTGGAGGCCGAGCTGCCGGAGACGGAGCTGGCCGCGCGGCGCATTGGCTTTTACGAGCGGCACGGCTTCACGGTCAATGCGGATTATGCCTACTTCCAGCCGGCGCTCGCGCCGGGCGGCGACCCGCTGCCGATGCACCTGCTCACGACCGGCGGCGCACGCACAAGCGCCGAGCTGCGCGCGATGGAGACGCTTGTGCACACGCGCGTGTACGGGCAAGCGCCCGCAGCGGAGCAATAAAGGAACAAGCGCCCGCAGCGGCGAGACCGGTGGTTTTGGCATCGGTCTCGCCATTGCGCGCAGCATCGCCGAGGGGCATCACGGCACGATCCGCGCCGAGAGCCCCGACGGCCGCACAGTCATATTTACGGTGGAATTGAGGTGAAAACTGCGATGAAGCATATGCATATTCTGATTTTTGTCCTCGCGCTCGCGCTGCTGTGCGCGGGCTGCGCATCCGGCGGCACGGCGGAGGCAACACCCGCCCCGGATATGAGCGATCTCCCACTCGACGGCGGCTATGCCTACCTGCGCGTGGAGGTCCTCTCGTGCGACAAGGACGCCAAGACGCTGGAGGTGCGCGTGCTCGATTTCGGTGACGCCGACGGCGTGAACGTCGGCGCGGTTCCGGTGGGCACACAGGGCACGGCCGACTGCGCCGACCTGCTGTCGATGGCCATGATGATCGACTCCGGCGAGTGGATCATCACCTACGCAGACCTCGGGCAGCAGACGTTCCCGCTGCGGCTGACATCGATCGAGAACCCGGAGCACTTCGCCGAGCGCGCGGGGAAATAAAAAAAGGCCGGCTGAGGTTTTTCCTCAGCCGGCCTTTCGTATTACCAGAATTTCTTTCGCTTGCACACCCACAGGCTGATGCCCACGATCACGATGCTCACGACGACGATGACCGGGTAGCCGTACTTCCACGTCAGCTCCGGCATACCGGAAAAGTTCATGCCGTACCAGCCGACGAGCAGCGTCAGCGGCAGGAAAATGGTCGTCACGATCGTCAGGATCTGCATGATGCGGTTTTGCCGGATGTCGATCTCCGCCTGAAAGAGGCTCTGCACCTGCGTGCACGATTCGCGCAGCAGCTGCGATTCCTCGCGCAGACGGATCACCCGGTCCTCGAACATGCGAAACAGCAGCTGCTCGCCGTCGGAGAAGAAACCGTTTTCGTTCTCACGCAGCTCACAGGCCACGTCGTCGAGCTGCGAGTAGTAGCGAAACCAGGCGCTGGTCTCCTTGCGCAGCGCGGTCATCGGCGCGGAAAAGCCGTCAAGCTCATCCGCCAGCACCCGGTCCTCGAGCGCCTCGATGCGATCGGCAAGCTTTTCGAGCCGGTGCAGGTCGCGGGCGATGAGCTGCTCAAAAAAGTCGTAGAGAAACCGGCCGACGCTGCCGTCGGTCCAACGCTTTTCCCGGGCAATGCGGCGCAGCACCCCCTGCAGCGCGTTCTCGTCGTCTACGAGCACGACGCGCGCCGCCGTGACGAGATAGCCGCAGGCGAGCGGCTTGCCGTCCTTGCCCTGACACGGCAGCACGAGCGTTCCGGACAGGCAGTCCGAGCGCACCTCGGCCTTGCACACGCGCGCATCGCGCGCCGGCGGCGTGTGGTGCAGTGTCCGCTCCAGGCCGGGCAGCGCCGGCTGGTGCGACAGCTCTTCGGACGTCAGCAGCACAACGGCGGGCTGCTCGGGCGCAGGCTGCCGCTCCTGCTGTGTGAGCGTCTGCCCGATGGTATACCAATACAAAAGAGACCCCTCCTCTGAAAACGCGGTGTTGCTTTTATTGTAGCACGCCGTGCGCACGCGCACAACGTCCGGCTGGAATTTTCCATACGAATGTGCTATACTGGGAAAAATCAAACGTCTGGGGGAAACTGCATGGTCGTCTATTATACCGGCACGGGCAACAGCCGCTATGTTGCCCAGCGCTTCGCCGCCGCGCTCGGCGACGATCTGATCACCGCGAATGAATCTATCAAAAATGACACGCCTGCCGCACTGCACTCCGACCGGCCGTGGGTGTTCGTCTCGCCGACCTACGGCTGGCAGATCCCGCACATCTTTGCCGATTTTCTGCGCCGCGGCAGCTTCACCGGCAGCCGGGAGGCATACTTTGTCATGACCTGCGGCAGCGAGATCGGCAACGCCGGCAGCTGCATCGCGGCGCTGTGCGCGGACATCGGGCTGGATTATCAGGGCGTGCTGGAGGTCGTCATGCCGGAAAACTACGTTGCCATGTTCTATGTGCCGGGCGCGGAGGAGTCTGCGCAGATCATCGCGGCGGCGCAGCCGTCGATCGACCGCGGCATCGCCTGCGTGCAGCGCGGCGAGCCGTTTCCCGCGCCGAAGGTCAGCCTCATCGACCGGTTCAAGACCCATCCGGTGAACGGCATCTTCTACAAGTTCTTCGTCAAGTCCGGACCGTTCACGGTCTCGGATGCGTGCATCGGCTGCGGCAAGTGCGCGCTGAGCTGCCCGGTCAACGGCATCGACATCATCGAGCGAAAGCCGCACTGGAACGGCGCGTGCACGCACTGCATGGCCTGCATCTGCGGCTGTCCGGTCAACGCCATCGAGTACGGACGCAAGAGCCGGGGCAAGCCGCGCTATCAGTGCCCGGAATATAAATAAGAAGCGAACCCCGCGCCGGATTTCCGGCGCGGGGTTCGCTTTTGTTTACAGATAGCATTCCGGCCGCCGCTGCCTGAGGTACGGGCGCTTGTGCTCGCGCCAGAGCCGCGCCTCGGCGAGGTCGAGCTCCTGCACGATGAGCCGCTCGCGGTCGTCGGCCTTGCAGAGCACGTTGCCGCTCGGGTGCACGATGAGCGACTCGCCGGCAAAGTCCATCCCGTCTTCGCGCCCCACGCGGTTGCACATGGCGACGAAGATCTGCGTTTCGCCCCGCATACTGCGGGAAAAACGGCGTGAGCTGCACCTCCGGGAAAAACAGCAGGTCGCTGCCCGCGGCGGCGTCGCAGAAGGCGAGAGATTTTTTCAGGTTTTCGTCCATGCTTCCGGTCATGGACATCTGCGCCATGGCAAGTTTCATACACGCGCTCCTTTCATGCGTCCTGCACGGTCAGATGCAGCACGTCCGGACGCGCATAGTGACCGCAGACGTCGAGCTCCATGCGGCTCGCGGGCACACGCAGCATGTCGAGATCGGCGTAGAGAATGTCCTCGCTGTCCCACACCGGCTGCACGACATAGTGCCCGTAGGGATCAACGATACAACTGCCGCCGCGGCAGGGAATATCGCTCAGGCGCGCGATCTCTTCGGGACAGTGCAGTCCGGCGGGGTAATCCGCTCGGTGAAAGACCATGTCGCAATTGATGAAATAGCACCGGCCCTCGAGCGCGATGTGCTGCACGGTGGCCTGCCATTCGGGGTTGTCGTTCGTGTTCGGCGAGATGTAGAGCGTCACGCCCTTTTCATACAGCGCCGTGCGCGCGAGCGGCATATAGCTCTCCCAGCAGATGAGGCTGCCCATCGGCCCCCACGGCGTGTCCACGACCGGGAAATACCCGCGGTCGGCGTCGCCCCAGACCACGCGCTCCGCGCCCGTGGGCTTGAGCTTGCGGTGCACGGGCGCGAGCGTGCCGTCCGGGCAGAAGATGAGGTTGGAATTGTAGAGCGTGCCGGTCACGCCGTCGCGCTCCGATACACCGATGCTCACGTGTGTGCCCGCGGCCTTTGCCGCCGCGGCGAGGCGCTCCGTCTCCGGCCCGGGCACGACGATGGAGTTGTTGCAGTAAAGCTGCCAGTCGGCGCGCCCGGCTTCACTGCGTGCGCCGACTGTGAAGCCGAAGGTCATGCCGTAGGGGTAGCCGGGGATGAACAGCTCCGGAAACACGATCAGCTCCGCGCCGCTGCGGGCGCATTCCGCGATCAGGTGCACGGCCTTGTCCGTGCACGCGGTCTTGTCAAACAGCACCGGCGCCGCCTGCACGACGGCGATGCGGCACGTCGGTTTGAGATCCTTCATAGGTAAGCCTCCTTGCACTGGTACGTTTCTGCCCTTAAAATAACACGGCCCTGATAGGAATTCAAGACGCAAAAACGCCCGCACACCGTGCGGGCGTTCTCGGCAGCTTTTCAAAGACCTCGTAGCCTTTCGCCGCCGGAGCGGCGAAAGAAAGTCCAATTATTTTCTTCGGCGACATGTGCGGCGGAGAAAATACCGCTCGGCTCGCAAACGTGCGCGCATGGCGCGTGCGCTGCAGCGAGCCGCGATCTTTTCAAACGAGAGCCCAACGCAGTGGGTCTCGTTTGAGCGTGTCAAACTCTGTTTGACGCGCAAAAACGCCCGCACACCGTGCGGGCGTTTTCGGCTTGGCAGATTTCGCAAAAGGCTCAGGCAGCCTTGACTTTGTCGGGGACGAGCTTGTGCGCGATCACGCACAGGAGCATGGTGGCGGCCATGTCGGGCAGCGTGTTGCCGACCGGGATGTCCACGTTCATGAGCACGCGGTAGAGCGCGAAGCCCAGCACCCAGACGACGGCGTTGCACACGTCCAGCTTTCCGCGCGCACCGCCGCGGCGCAGCAGGAAGAAGTCCGTGATCTGGATGGCGATCATCGGCGCGAACACCGAGCCGATCAGGTACAGGAAGTTCGTGATGTCGTCCATCGGGAAGCAGATGGCGCAGACCGTGCCGATGACGGTCACGATGAGCGCGGCATATTTGCCGTTGATCTTCTTCGACAGGGACTCGGCGGAGATGCCGGCACTGTACGCGTCGAGGAACGTCGTCGTGACGGTCGAGAGGATGAGGATGAGCAGCGCGGCCACGCCGAGACCGGCCTTGACCATGATGAGCGCGATGTCGCCCTCGCCGGTGAAGATGGCGGCGCCCATGCCGATGAGATACATCCAGCAGCTCACGACGCCATAGGTCAGCGTGCTCGAGAGCGTGGCGGCAAAGGGCTTTTCGGCCTCACGTGTATAGTCGGAGATGAGCGGCAGCCATGACAGCGGCATGGCCACGGCGAGCTCGACTGCCGCGCCGAAGCTCAGGCTGTCGTCCGGCACCGTGACGGGTGTGCCGCCGCGAAACACCACCACGCACAGCACGATCGAGAGGATGAACAGTGCGGCCATGGCGATCTTGTTGACCCAGCCGAGATTTTTGATGCCGATGGCGATCCACAGCACAATCAGCCCGCCGATGACCAGACACCATACCCATTTGCCGATGCCGAGCACGGTGTTCGTGGCGAGCGCGCCGTCATAGATCATGATCGACGTCCAGCCGACGAGCTGCAGCACGTTGAGCGCCGCGAAAAACAGGCAGCCGATGCGGCCGAAGCTCAGCTCGACCGTGCCCATGGCGCTGAGGCCGGTGCGGCCGCCGATGAGTCCGGCGAAGAAAAACATCGCACAGCCGATGACGTGGCCGAGCAGGATGGCAAGCAGACCCTTGGTGAAGCCGAGGGGCGCGAAATACGTGCCGGTGAGGATTTCGGCGATGGACACGGCCGCACCGAACCAGATGAGGCCGTTCTGGAAGCTGGACGTCTTTTTCATCTTTCGGCCTCCTGACGGTATTCGGGCTTGAGGTCGAACGCGTGGTCCATCGGACCGGAGCCCGCGCCGAGGTCGAGCATGGCGGCCAGCGCGCCGGAGAGATACGCCTTCGCGCGCTGCACGGCCGTGTCAAGATCATAGCCCTTGGCGAGGTTTGCCGCGATCGTGCTCGAGAGCGTGCAGCCCGTGCCGTGGGTGTTGGGGTTGTCGATGCGCTTGCCGTTGAACCACTCGTAGCCGCCGTTGCGGTACAGGAGGTCGTTGGCATCGTTGAGCCGGTGCCCGCCCTTGCACAGGACGGCGCAGCCGTAGCGCTCGCTGATGATCTTTCCGGCGGCGATCATGTCGTCGGGGGAGGTGATGGACAGCCCCGAGAGCACCTCCGCCTCCGGGATGTTGGGCGTGAGCACGGTGGCAAGCGGCAGCAGCCGCGCCTCAAGCGTGGCAATGGCGTCCTCGGAGATGAGGCGCGCGCCGCTCGTGGCGACCATAACGGGGTCGACGACGATGTTCTTCGCCCCGTAGTGCTGCAGCCGCTCGGCGATGACCTCGATGAGGCCGGAGGATGCGACCATGCCGATCTTCACTGCGTCGGGCCGGATGTCGGTAAAGACGCTGTCGATCTGCTGGGCGAGAAATTCCGGGGTCACTTCAAAAATACCCTGTACGCCGGTCGTGTTCTGGGCGGTCAGCGCCGTGATCGCACTCATGGCAAATACGCCATTCATGGTCATGGCTTTCAGATCGGCCTGAATACCGGCGCCTCCGCTGGAATCGCTTCCGGCGATCGTTAATGCTGTTTTCATGTTCTGTCTCCTTTTCAGCATCAATTTTGTTGAGCGACAGAAAGTGGTGCCCCCGATCTGCCGCTGTTTTTATTTGTATCTGCGCCTGCGCGCAGAGGGGGTCAGAGCTCCAGCGCTGCGCGCACGGCGGTCTTGAGCGCGCGCGTGGCGGTGGGAATGTCCGGCTGCGCGAAGATCGCGCTCACGACGGCGACGCCGACGATGCCGCTGCCGGAAAGCCGGGCGACGTTGTCTCTCGTGATGCCGCCGATGGCAATGACCGGGATGGACACGGCCGCACAGATCTCGCGCAGGGTGTCATAGCTCACGGCGTTGGCGTCGGTCTTTGTCCCGGTCGGGAACATGGCGCCCACGCCGAGATAGTCCGCGCCCTCGCGCTCGGCCAGCAGCGCATCCTCCACGGTCTGCGCCGACACGCCGAGGATCTTGTCCGGACCGATGAGCGCGCGCACTTTTCCGGCCGCCATGTCGCTCTGTCCGACGTGCACGCCGTCGGCGTCCGTTTCGATGGCGAGCGCCACGTTGTCATCGAGCACGAACGGCACGCCGTACTGCCTGCACAGCGCCTTGAGCGCGACGGCCTCTTCCTTGAAGTGCGCCTCGTCGAGCTCCTTCTCGCGCAGCTGCAAAAACGTTGCGCCGCCCTGCAGCGCCTGCTCGGCCTGCTCGTAGAGCGTCTGGCCGTGCAGCCACGAGCGGTCGGTCACTGCATAGAGCAGCAGGGAAGCATTATCGCAGTTCATACTTGGCTCCTTTCTCCAGCGCGTCGCCGGTCATGTTGAAAATGGCGTCGATGATGCGGTTGCGGTAGGTGCTGTTGCCGTCGCCGGGCTGCATATTCGCCCAGCCGATCTCGCCCGCGAGACCCATCATGCACACGGCGGCAGCCGCGGCTTCGAGCTTGTGCCCGGGGTTGGCGACGAGAAACGCCGTCGTCAGCGCCGAGAGCTGGCAGCCCGTGCCGGTGATGCGGCTCATCTCCGGGCGGCCGTTACGGATGCACCAGCAGCGCTCGCCGTCGCTCACGAGGTCGATCGCGCCGGTCACGGCGATGATGCAGCCGGCCTGCCTGGCGAACGCCTTGACCAGCGCCACGCCGTCGTCGAGATTTGCCTCCGTCACGGCGTCGACCGCATCGGCATCCACGCCCTTGGTCGTGCCGCTGCCGGTGCAGAGGGTCTTGATCTCGGAGATGTTGCCGCGCACGGCGTCAAAGCGCACCTCGCGCATGAGGCGGTTGGCCGTGTCGGTGCGCAGGCGGCTCGCGCCCGCGCCCACAGGGTCGAGCAGGACGATGTGCCCGAGCTCGTTGGCCTTCCTGCCGGCGAGGAACATGGAGGGGATGGTGTTTTTGTTGAGCGTGCCGATGTTGATGTTCAGGCCGCCGCAGATGCTCGTGATGTCCTCGACATCGTCTGCGTCGTCGGACATGATCGGCGAGCCGCCGGCCGCCAGCAGGACGTTTGCGACGTCGTTGACGGTGACGTAGTTTGTGATGTTGTGCACGAGCGGCGTTTTCGCGCGCACGTTTTCCAGCATGGTCTTGAGCACTTGCTCCATAGGAATGACTCCTTTCTTTTGCGGAAATGTCTGCATGAAAAAACAGCGGCGCCCGTAAAGAGTGCTGCTGTTGCGGTCCGGCAGTATGAATCCCTACGTTGGCATTGTCCAAATCAGGTGTGCGGGTCTAAGCGGATGCTTACTCTCAGCCGAGCGGCTCCCCGTGTTTGTTCACTTCATGATAGGACGAAACCGCCGGCTTGTCAAGGCAGGAATGTAAAATCTTCACCGCTTTGCGGCACGGGAACTTTACACGGCTGCGGTTTTAGACTTTACACGCGCTGTGTAAAACAGAGACGTGAGCTTGTAAGCGCCAAAATCTTGAATGTTACAGGAGAAAGAGATGAACCATTCCAAACGCATCGGGTCCCGCCTGCTGCCGCCTGCGCTTTTTCGCATTTGCTGCTGTATTTTGGTTGCAATCGGGCCTCCGGCATGATACAGTTAAGATGCCGTGTTACAGCTGCTTTTACACAAGGGCGGCTGCAGATTTTACACGGTGGGAAGGAATACAGTTGTGCGGCCCTGCGCCGCGCATATGTAGGAGACTATATTAACAGGAGGAAGAAATGAAAACCAAAATGCACAATGGAAGCAGACTGCTGTCGCTGCTGCTGGCGGTAGTCCTTGTCTTCACGCTGACGGTTCCGGCGCTTGCGGCGGAAAAGCCGCAGGACATGAACCTGAGGATCGCCGTCATGTCCGACCTGCACTATCTCTCGCCGGATATGATCGCAGACACGGAGGACTTTGAGCATGCGTTCAACAGCGACCGTAAGCTGCTCAAGGAGAGTTCATCCGTCCTTCGCGAGATGCTTGAGCGCGTCCGCGCGGACAAGCCCGACATCCTTCTCGTGTCCGGCGACCTGACCAAGGACGGCGAGCAGGAGTGCCACGCTGCGCTGGCAAAGCAGCTGCAGCAGCTGCAGCAGGATGTTCCGGGTCTGAAGATCTATGTCATCAACGGCAACCATGACATCCGCAATTACAATGCCAAGAACTTCAACACCGCCGACGGCAAGGCCGTGCCTGCCACGCGCACGGAGCCGGAGGACTTCAAGCGCATCTACGACTTTGTCTACTCCGACCCGACCGTCCTTGCGACCTTCACCCCGGCCGAGGGCAATAAGGCCGGCGGCCTGTCCTATGTTGCGCAGCCGGTCGAGGGTCTGACCGTGATCGCCATGGATACCTGCCGCTACAGCTCGGACAACACCTCCAACGGTGACGACGAGCATGAGACGAGCGGCGCCATCAGCGCCGACCTGGAAAAGTGGGTTATCGAGCAGACCGCTGCCGCGAAGGCGCGCGGCGACCTTGTCATCGGTCTGGAGCACCACGGTCTGGTGCCGCACTTTGACGTGCAGCCCACCATCCTGCCCATGTACCTTGTCAACGGCTATGAGCGCATTGCGCAGGAGTATGCCGATGCCGGCATGAGCGTTGTCTTCACCGGCCATATGCACGCGGTCGACATCGCTGCCATGACCACGAAGGCCGGCAACACCTTCTATGACATCGAGACCGGCTCTGCGCTGACGTACCCGTGCCCGGTCCGCTTTGTCGATCTGCGCCGCAGCACGGTCGGCGGTGAGACCAACACCTACATGAGCGTGAGCACCAAGACGCACATCGGCCCCATCCATTATACCGATCCCGCCACGGGCGTTGCGTATGTGATCGACGACCTGACTGAGTATGCCCGGGAATTCGGCTTCACGACCGCTATGCTCAAGACGGTCGCGGGTGACTTCGTCAAGTCCTTCTTCGGCAAATACCTGCCGAACGACACGTGGCCGGTCACAAAGATCGTCGCGAACATCGACCAGATCATTGACGACGTGGCGGCCGTCCCGATCGCCGAGGGCAACAACCTGCTCGACTTCGCCAACTGGATCTATCGCTGCAACCTCGCCGGTGAGGATGACGGCAACTACCCCGCATGGGTGCAGTCCGGCATCGACCAGCTCAAGAGCGGCGCACTGCTCGATCAGGTGCTCGACATCGTTGCCAAGGACGCATTCGGCCGCGGCAGCGTGCTGTTCACGAAGTTCCAGGGCCTGTTCACCAAGTACCTCAAGAGCCAGCTCAACGACCTGCTCGTGAAGATCGTCGTCTCCATGAGCGTGGACAACAACTGCCCCGACGACAACGACAAGACCATTCTGCTCGAGGGCAGCAATGCGCAGGTGCGCCTCCTGCCCGTCACCGGCAGCAACGCAGCGACTACGCAGGCGTATGTGCAGGGTGACACTGCCACGGTGTTCCTGACCAGCCGTCAGCTCCGTGCGGCGACCGGTGCGCAGTCCGGCGTGGCCGTGACGGTCGATGCCACCGACCCCGCCGTGGGTACGGTCGTTCTGGCCGGCCGCTCGATCGCCAATGCGTGCGACGCGGGTGCTGCAGCGCTGCAGGTGAAGTTCCGGTCCGGAACGGTCACGCTCGATGCGCGTGCGCTCGCGGCGCTTGACCTGCACAAGGATGTCGCCGTCTCGCTTGCAAGCGGCGCTTCTCTCAACGCCGCGCAGCAGCGCGCCCTCGGCTCGCAGGCCGCTGCGGCGACGCTTACCAATGCTTCCGTTCTGGTTGACGGTGCGGCGGCGAGCTGTCCTGCCGGCAGTGTGCGCGCCGCAGTGGCCGTGAACGCGGCGGATGATCTGACCGCGTGGAGCCTCGCGGACGACGGCAGCATCTCCGCCGTCGGCGGCGCTTACGACGCCGGGCAGCAGACTTACGCCTTCGACGTGGTCAACGGTGTGACGGCCATTGCGCGCTTCCCGTTCACGGACGTAGTCGCCGGCACGTGGTACTACGGCGCGGCAGCGTATGCCTACAACAACGGGCTCTTCGCCGGCATGACGCCGACGACCTTCGCGCCGAATGCCACCATGACGCGCGCCATGCTTGTGTCCGTGCTGTGGCGCCTCGCGGGTGCGCCCGCGCCGAAGGCACCCAACACGTTCGTGGATGTGCCGGACGGCGCATGGTATACCGACGCGGTCACCTGGGCTGCGGAAAACGGAGTGGTCTCCGGCATCGGCGGCAGCCGCTTTGATCCCAGCGGCTTCGTCACGCGCGAGCAGACGGCCGAGATCCTCTACAACTACGCGCACAGCAAGGGCTATGACGTCAGCGCGCGCGCCGACCTCACGGCGTTCCCGGATGCCGGCAGCGTGTCCGGCTGGGCGGAGGAAGCGCTCTCCTGGGCGAATGCCGCCGGCCTCATCAACGGCACCGTGCGCGACGGGCAGACGATCCTCGACCCGCAGGGCAGTGCCTCGCGCGCACAGGTCGCCATGATCCTCATGAACTACGTCGAGCACGTGGTCAACGCGTAAATCCTCTTTTCATCAAAGCAATCTCCTCTGCGCGGGCGGCTGCAGCC
>OHAY01001807.1_pt1 | contig 18594 bp, 14 predicted proteins | sample 1577191 | NCBI WGS metagenome assembly OHAY01 (sample SAMEA3541504, study PRJEB24748) | human gut metagenome | biome: human gut; feature: human-associated habitat; material: faeces | place: China | collected 2012 | reverse complement strand
GGAAGAACATGAGCTGGAAGAACACGCGGCTTTCCAACTCCACAAAGCGGTTGTACGACACAGCTTTCGGAAAATACGACTTCATCGTACCCTTAATGAAGAACAGGTAGTAGTGCTTGAAATTGCGGAATGTACCGAAATGGAAATACAACAGAATCGTCATGATTTCACAGTCGGACAACGATGCTGCACGCCGTCTACGCTTCACTCCGCTATTGTCTTCCAGCAAATTTCCTGCATTTTCTGCATCAAAATGTTTGCAAAACTTGTCTATAATACAAAATAATTCTGTAACATTGTAATCGGTAGCTATATTAAATATTTTTGTAACTAATTGATTTTTACCTATAAAGGTACAAAATATTTATGAGACTACAAACTTTTTTATAAACTATTTCTTATCCCGAACTGGGGTAAGATTACCACTTTTGGATAATAGAGAGATCTGTTAGAACCGGCATATACAGTTCGAGCATTCCCGTTTTTTGTCATTTGTGTCACTTTCCGGGAATTGTATTTCTGAAAACATCCCTGTTCAATCTTCGCACTATGTTAAATAGTATTGAACAAGATGAAATATTGAACAAAAAGTTCGTTTGTTCAAGTTTTGTTCATTATCTTTGTAATGTTCAATCAAATTGAACACAACTGATATATTGAACAAATAACATAAAATGATGGCAAACAATATCATAATAAACCAAGCATTGGATGCTCTTAGAGCAAGCCTTCCTGTGGGGGATGTTGTGTCAACAACAGCCGTCAAAGTAAATTGTACCAATGAAAATGATGTCACTGTTAAGATCATGAATGTAGATTTTGTGTGTCATGTAAGGGAAAACATAACCAAGGCCACATTAAATCCGACATTAGCGACAATGCAAACTATGAACAATGACAAGCAGCAAATCTTGCTTGTTACGCAATACGTCACGCCACAGGTATCAACAGAATTGGCAAACAGAGGTATTAACTATCTGGACTGTGCAGGAAACTGCCTTGTCAGATATACAAAGGCAGGAAACTTGATTTTTCAAATATTTAATCAAGGCAGGAAAAATATAGAATCCAAGATGAAAAACTATCCTGTGTTTCAAGATGCAGGATTGAAGGTCGTGTTTTATCTGTTGCAAAATGCAGACAATATAAAGAAGCCTTATCGAGAGATAAAAGAGCAAATTGGTGTATCTTTGGGAAGCGTGAAAAACGTCTTGGATGAACTTGCAAGACGTGGCTTTGTTTGTGACACTAAAAACGGGCGCATAATAAAAGACAAGAAGCAACTGCTTGACTTATGGGTTAGCAATTACAATGAAGTATTGAAACCCAAATTGTTGGTAGGCACAATGGCATTTAGAACAGAAGAGAATAGAAATGAGTGGAAAAACATTGCATTGCCAAAGGGTATGTCATGGGGAGGAGAACCTGCCGCAAACTTGACGGATGGCTACTTACAACCAGGACTTTTCGACATGTACACGGAAATACCTGCAGCACATCTTATACGAACAGGTGTCGTCAAGCAAGATGCAAATGGGGAAATTCATCTGTACAACAAATTTTGGAATTGGGAAACAGACAACAGAACTGTTCCTGCTATATTAATCTATGCAGACTTGATGGGTAGTGGCAACAGTCGCTGCTTGGAGGCTGCGCAACGCATATTAAGGAATGAGCTTAAAGATTTCGAGTGAAAGGATAAACAATCCATTCCTTGTGGACTTGTTGGAGAAGCTTGCAGATAGCTTCCGTAAAATGGATCATGACTTCTTTATCATAGGAGCTACCGCCAGAGATATAATCATTCAGCAGATGCTGAACACGTCATCACATAGAAAGACAAGAGACTTGGATTTGGCTATAGCTGTTCCAAACTGGCAGGAATTTGACAAAATCAAAAATAGTTTGATTGCGGATGGTTTCGAGAAGGACAAGGCAAAACACCAACGCTTCTATTATGGTGACTATGAGATAGATGTTGTTCCATACGGATATGTCGCCAAGGAAGATGACAACATCTATTGGCCACCCGAAGAAACGATTGCCATGTCCGTAAAAGGGTTTGACGAAGTGCTTTCTGATGCGATAACGGTTAGTATTGATGATAGATTCACTGTAAAGATAGCTTCTTTGCATGGATTATTCTTGCTGAAGTTCAATGCTTGGATGGATAGACATCTAACCACAAACAAGGATGCAGAGGATATGTCGTTCATATTGGACAACTACCTTATGGCAAACTTGAATCGAGAAGCGTATATGGAAGTGTATGATTGGGAAGATTTTGACGAATATGTGGCTGGTGGCTATTGGCTGGCAAACGATTTGGCAAAGTTATTGAACCGAGACCAACTTGCATATTATGCAGACAAAATTGATGAGGAATTGCAGTTGGAGGAGAGAAGCTATTTGATAAGCCAAACTCTCAATTCACAATCGGGGTTGATTTATGACCAAGTAAGGAGAACATGGCAAGTCATTTCAGAAGTGTTTCGCTCTGCTACAGAAGAAAGGAATTTATAATGATAGATATAAAATATTGTAGTCAAAAAGGCTTATGTGATACAAACCAAGATTTTATCTTGTGCAAACAATTACAAGATGGGAGTTGTATCGCTATCCTTGCCGATGGTATGGGTGGCTTACAATATGGTGAGATCGCAGCAGCCACTGTTGCACAAAGCATTTATAAAATATTGGCAGAACATAATTCTGTGGATATAAGAGAGCTGTTAGCAAAGGCTTTTGATCAAGCAGACATTGCAGTTGCAGATAAATGCAAGGCTCTTTGTTGCAAAATGGGAGCGGCAGTTATAATACTTTTCCTTTGTTAAATCAAAGACTACGCCTTGATTTTTTACAATCAAGGCAATTTGTTTGATTTGAGTGGTCAAAAATAGCTTACATTCTAAAGAGAACCTTTCATTATGCCAGTTAAAGGGAAAACATTGATTTGTAAAAATCAAACATATATCCTTGATTTTGTATGATTAACACACCAAATCCGGCTATGTCCTTTGGTCATGAAAGTTTTGAATCAAAAACTTGCGAAACTAATCATTTAGGAGCTACAGCTGTTTCTACATATCAATTAACTTTACAGGATAAAGTCGCCTTGTTTCAAAGTCTGTTCCAAGGTCGTGAAGATCTATTGCTTATTGTGCCTCTGCACATGGCACACCATCGAGATTGACGAGCCACTTACCGTTTTGTCTTGTGAGCGTCAGCTTGTAGCACCCCTCGTCTGCTATATGTCCTTTGGTGCATATGTCGTGCATCATGAGATAGTTGCGTGCCGTAATTGTGCATGTGGCGTTGGAATCGTTGGCGAGAGACAAGTCTGTAACCTCGTATGTTGGTGTTGCTTCTGATGCATTGAGAACGGCAAGGTCTGAGTCGGAAACGTTAGTGGCAACAAACTTTATCCATTGCTCAGATTCAGGTGTGCATAGGTGTGAAGCCTCTATATAGTGGCATCCGAAATAGTTAGTTGCAAAGTTTAGTGCAACAGCTTCGGCTTCTTCTTCGTTTTTGTCGGCTTGGCACGAGAACAACATGGTTATGAATGTTGCTATTGCCATTATAATGATTTTGTTCTGTATATTCATATATTATAGGGCTTCTGCTGTTGTGCAGATGCGTTTGCAAATATAAACAAAAATACCGATTTTTTGCTTGTCAAGATAAAAAAACTAACGTCTTTCTTACGAAAGCTTGCTTTCAGAGATGCTGATGTCATGTTTTCAACAATTATTCTGTCTATGTAAACCTGCTTTTGGTGACATCATGTTTTCGTCTTCGCACAAAAAAGACGGATATGCTTGTTGTTTTGCCAATTATTTTGTAATTTTGAACCTTACTTACGATTCAACATCGAGTTGTGAGGTGAAAAGGCAAAGCATGTGATGGCTTTCGCCATTACATAAATATAAATAAGGTCGATATACGACCCTGAAAAAGCAATGTTAAAATTTTTGTCATTAGGAAGCAGTAGCAGTGGTAACTGCTATCTTATTTATACAGAGACCGACGCAATGTTTATTGATGCCGGTGTGGGAGTTCGTACGCTTAAAAAATATTTTAACCAGTATGGATTTTCCATGAGCAAGGTTCATAATATTCTTATTACTCACGACCACGCAGACCACATTAAGTCGGTGGGAAGCCTCAGTAACGATTATAAGCTTGATGTCTATTCTACCCAGAACGTTCATGCGGGCATTGATCGCAATTACTGTGTGAAGAAGAAAATTGCAGCAGAGCACAAGCATTATATAAAAACAGGCGAGAAATTTCAGGTCGGTGAGTTTACTGTTACAGCATGGCATGTGCCCCACGATAGCACCGACAATGTGTGCTATCAGGTGGAGCATGATGGCGTCGTGTTTAGCATAATGACCGATGTGGGACATGTTACGGACGAGCTGAAACAAGTGGTGGCAAGTTCCGACTATCTGGTTATAGAGGCCAATCATGATGTTGAGATGCTTATGCGTGGCAATTATCCTGAATATCTAAAACGCCGTATAACCTGTGGAACGGGCCACATGAACAACAGCTTGTGTGGTCAGACTGTTTTGGAGAATGCCAAGCCACGTCTCAAGCATGTGTGGCTTTGTCACCTTAGTGAGGAGAACAATCATCCAGACCTTGCACTTAAGACTGTTCAAGACATTTTGCTAAAAGGTGGCATGAAGGTTGATAATGGTTTTGTAGAGGTTCTGCGTCGCAAGAACCCACAAGGCGTGTATGAACTGAAATAGTAAAAAACGACGACTATGACCCATATCGATTTGTCCATTCTTCTACCTTCTTATAACAACGTTTGTGTGTCATTGGTTCAAGCCTTACAGCGTCAGGCAGATGCCCTTTGGGGTAAATTAGACAAACCGTTTCGTTATGAGATAATTGTTGCTGATGATGGTTCTACCGATGCTGCTTGTATCGACGCCAACCGTGTCATCGGCGACATGCTCCATTGTCGCTATTTAAGGATGGAACAAAATGTGGGGCGTGCTCAGATAAGGAATGTGCTCATATCAGAAAGCCGTGGTGATTATGTGCTACTTATTGACAGCGACCTTTTCTTGTGTGATGACAATTATCTCTACAAATATGCTACATCAACCGCCGATGTTGTTTATGGTGGAACGCGTATAGGTGGTGAAGGTTTAGCCATGGTTGATAACGAGGCTAATACAGAAAATTTGAAAGGCAACCTTCGCTATATTTATGAGAAGAAGGCAGAACCTTCGCACCGGGCGGTTTTTCGTCAGCTCCGTCCCAACCAAGAGATAAGCGTTTGTAATTTATATGCCCGTCGCGACATCATGAAGGCTCATCCTTTCGATTCCCGTTTTAAAGCTTACGGTTATGAGGATGTCCTGTTTGGCAAGCGTCTTGCAGAGAGTGGTATCGAGGTTACACATATAGACAACCCGGTGCTTATAAATGAATTTGAGCCAAACTCTGTGTTCGTGAAAAAGACAGAAGAAGCGATCCTTACCCTTTGTCGTTTTGAGCAAGATCTTGAAGGCTACTCAAATCTTAAGACAAAAGTGTCTACTCTTGGTCGTTATATCCCTTTGTCTCTGTTCAGATTGTGGCATAGAATTATGAAGAACAAAGAAAAGCGTAACCTTACAGGATCAAAGCCGAGTCTGTTGTTGTTCAAACTATATAAGCTGGGCTTCTTTCTCGAAAACCGAAAGGTCAAGAAATAAAAAAGACAGCATACAGATTCATCTTGTTCTGTATGCTGCCTTGCTTGTTTCCTTTGCTGAAGCCAGCTTATAGGCTCTTCTTCCTACTGTTTTTCCTCCAGTTTCTCTTTCAGATATTTTGCTGTGTAGCTTTCTTCACAATTGCATATCTCTTCCGGTGTGCCGCAGCATACAACGTAGCCGCCTTTGTTGCCGCCTTCAGGTCCGAGGTCAATTATATAGTCGGCGTTTTTAGCAACGTCGAGATTGTGTTCAATGATAACTACTGTATGTCCTCTTTTTATAAGAGCATTGAAGGCTGCCAGCAGACGCTGTATGTCGTGGAAATGAAGACCCGTTGTTGGCTCGTCAAAGATGAAAAGGGTAGGGGTCTGTCGTTCCTGTCCTATGAAATAGGCCAGTTTTACGCGTTGGTTCTCACCTCCTGATAGCGTTGAGGAGCTTTGGCCTAATTTTATGTAGCCCAGTCCCACCTCTTCAAGCGGTCTCAGTCGGTCCACTATGGTCTTCTGTTCATATTTGCTGAAGAACTCAATAGCTTCAGATACCGTCATCTCTAACACGTCATAAATGTTTTTGCCATGGAACATAACCTCCAGTACGTCTTTCTTAAAGCGTTTGCCGTGACACACCTCACACTCGAGCACAAGATCTGCCATAAACTGCATCTCTACGGTTATCACTCCTGCACCTTTACACTCTTCGCATCGCCCTCCCTCGGCGTTGAAAGAGAAATATTGTGCCGTGAATCCCATCTGTTTAGCCAGAGGCTGGTCTGCATAAAGCTGTCTTATGACATCGTAAGCTTTCACATAGGTGGCGGGGTTTGAGCGTGTGCTCTTGCCGATGGGGTTTTGGTCCACCATCTCCACATGCTGAATGGCTTGCCAATCACCCTCCATTGACGAGTATTCACCAGGTATCTCTGCCACCTCATCAAGTCGGCGTTTTAGGGCAGGGTAAAGAATGCCCTTTATAAGAGACGACTTTCCTGAGCCGCTGACACCCGTCACAACGGTCATTATGTTTAGAGGAATTTTTACGTCAATGCCTTTAAGGTTGTTCATTCGTGCCCCTTTCAGCTCTATGGCTTGGTTCCAGGCCCGTCGTGACAAGGGCATGCTTATATGCTCATGTCCGTTAAGATAGTTTACGGTGTGGCTCTTAGGAGAAGTTTCTTTTGCTACATCGTCCAGTGAGCCTTCATAAACAATTTCTCCTCCCAGACGTCCTGCATCGGGGCCAACGTCTATTAACCAGTCGGCAGCCCGCAAAATGTCTTCGTCATGTTCCACCACGACCACGGTGTTACCAATGTCGCGCAGTTCCTTAAGAACATGTATGAGTCTGTCTGTATCTCTACTATGCAGACCGATGCTTGGCTCGTCGAGCACATATAGTGAGCCAACCAATGAGCTGCCAAGTGACGTGGTAAGATTTATGCGCTGACTCTCGCCGCCACTGAGCGAGTTGGATAGACGGTTAAGCGTGAGATATCCCAAACCAACCTCCACCATAAAGCCCAGTCGGTTATTTATCTCTGTTAGCAGACGCTTGGCTATGGTGCTGTCGTGCTCGTCCAGCTGTAGCTCTTTAAACCATTGCTGAAGGTTGTTAATAGGCATCTCTACAAGGTCGCAGATGCTTTTTCCACCCACTTTCACCCATGTGGCTTCCTTCTTCAGACGTGTGCCATGACATACAGGGCAGACTGTGCGTCCGCGATAGCGGCTCATCATAACCCTATATTGAATCTTATATTGGTTGTCTTTAACCATTTCAAAGAACCTGTCTATGCCTATCTTCTCGCGGTCTGACGGTAGACCATGCCACAACATGTCCTTCTGTTTCTGCGTGAGGTTATAGTAAGGCTCAAAGATCGGAAACTTATCTTTTGGTGCTCTGCGACAGAATTCATTTTTCCATTCTCCCATCTTCTCGCCATGCCAGCATTGCACGCAGCCATCGTAGACACTAAGGGAGGTGTTTGGAATGACCAATTTCTCGTCTATACCCATAACCATGCCGAAGCCCTCACACTCAGGACATGCTCCGAGAGGTGAGTTAAAAGAGAACATGTTGTCGCTCGGCTTCTCAAACACAATGCCGTCGGCCTCGAAACGAGTAGAGAAGTCATATACGATGTTTGATGGAAGGAAGACCAATCGGCAAGTACCGTCACCCTCAAAGAACGCTGTCTCAGCAGAGTCGAGCAGTCGTGATATGCTATCTTTTTCATGACTCACCGACATGCGGTCTATAAGCAAGTAGATGTCGTGTGGGTCAAGATTGTCTATTTTTGCCTGATCTTCAAGCAAATCGTCAATGCGCAAAAACTCTCCGTTCGCCCATATACGCGCATAGCCTTGTTGCAGATCCATCTCCAGCTGCTTAGCCAGCGTTCGTCCTTCGATGACATGTAGCGGCGCAAGGACGGCAAACTTAGTGCCGTCCGAATAGTTGAACGTGCAATTAAGCAAATCTTCGGTGTTGTTTACCTTTACCTCCTCTCCACTTATAGGTGAGAATGTTTTCCCTATTCGTGCGAAGAGCAGTCTAAGATACTCATAGATCTCTGTGCTCGTGCCCACCGTGCTTCGCGGGTTTCTTGAATTGACCTTCTGTTCTATGGCAATGGCAGGGGGCAAGCCTTTTATAAAGTCGCACTCGGGCTTACTCAGACGTCCTAAAAACTGCCTTGCATATGAAGACAGCGACTCTACATACCTTCGTTGTCCTTCAGCATAGAGTGTGTCGAAGGCCAAAGACGACTTTCCTGAGCCCGACACTCCTGCTATGACCACCAATTTGTTGCGTGGTATCTTCAAGTTCACGTTCTTGAGGTTGTTCACCCTTGCGCCCTTTATTTCTATATATTCGTCCATGACATTTGTTTTTAAAGAAGAGAAGGCGTGCCCTATAAATGAAGATATTTATAGGACCCGCCTTTTTGATGTTTACAAGTTCTTGTTATTATTCTTATTAGCTGTTCATAGACAGCAGAAACTCGTCGTTGTCGCGTGTGTGTACCATACGGTCGTGTATGAAATTCATCGCCTCTATCGGGTTCATGTCTGAGATATACTTGCGTAAGATCCACATGCGGTCGAGCACCGTCTTGTCTTGTAGCAGGTCGTCGCGTCGTGTGCTTGAAGCAACCAGGTTCACAGCAGGGAAGATACGCTTGTTGCTCAGCGAGCGGTCGAGCTGTAACTCCATGTTACCTGTACCCTTAAACTCCTCAAAGATAACCTCGTCCATCTTAGAACCTGTGTCGATAAGAGCAGTAGCGATGATTGTCAGAGAGCCGCCGCCTTCGATGTTTCGAGCTGCACCGAAGAATCGTTTAGGTTTCTGCAGGGCGTTGGCATCAACACCACCGGTGAGCACCTTGCCCGATGCTGGTGACACGGTGTTGTAAGCTCTGGCAAGACGAGTTATTGAGTCGAGGAATATGACCACATCGTGTCCACACTCGACCATGCGCTTTGCTTTCTCCAACACAATGCCGGCAATCTTGACATGACGTTCTGCCGGTTCGTCAAACGTAGAAGCGATAACCTCTGCGTTTACGGTTCGCGCCATGTCTGTAACCTCCTCCGGTCGCTCGTCTATAAGCAACATCATGAGGTATGCCTCGGGGTGGTTAGCAGCAATGGCGTTAGCGATGTCTTTCATCAAGATGGTCTTACCTGTCTTAGGCTGTGCTACGATGAGCGCACGCTGTCCCTTGCCTATAGGTGAGAACAAGTCGACAATACGTGTGGAGAGGTTGTTTGTCTTGCGGTCTCCACAAAGGTTAAACTTAGCATCAGGGAAGAGAGGTGTGAGGTGCTCGAAAGCAATGCGGTCTCTCACCTCTGCCGGGTTGCGTCCGTTTATCTTGTCTATGCTGGTGAGTGGGAAATATTTCTCTCCATCGTGTGGTGGACGTACATGACACATCACAACATCGCCCGTCTTCAGTCCGTAGCGTTTGATCTGCTGTACTGACACATACACATCGTCAGGAGACGACAGATAGTTGTAGTCGCTTGAGCGAAGGAAACCATATCCGTCGGGCATTATCTCCAGTACGCCGTTTGCTGTTATAATGTCAGAGAAATCGAAATGTTCCTCTTCTTCCTCTGGTTGCTGTATGGGCTGATTGTATGTTGGAACCATTGGCTGCTGCATAGGCATCGTTGGGTTGTCGAACATATCGTAGCTCGGCACAGCCCCTTGATCTTCAATGGGAAGATCCACCACGGTAATAAAGTCGGTACCGTCGCCAGGATCTCCTGCCCATATACCGTCTTCTATCTCCTTATGCTTGGGCTCGTTGCTCTCATTGTGCGCGTTCATCTTGTCTTTGAGACGAGCTATGAGAGTAGAGTGGTCTTCTCCCATTTGGTCGTTTGCTCCATTGTTAGATGTTGCGAACTGTTCTTCGGGTACGAAGCCATTATTCTCGTTGTTGGCACCTTCGTTATAACTGTTTGTGTCTTCATTATAATCGTTGGTGTTGTTGTCATAGTTGTCTCCGTTATAATCGGTTTCGCCCTCGTTGTAAGTGTTATTGTCTTCTTGCCCAACTTCTTGTGTTGGCTTGTCTTGTTGTAGGGCGTCTTGTTCGTCTATGTTCTGTGTCTCTTCTGTGCTGTTTTCGTTCATAGCTTTAGCTGCCTCCTCTGCAGCTTTCCTTGCAGCTTCTGCCTGTGCCATGAGTTCCAACTCTTTTTTCGATTTTCGTCCACGGTGTTTCGGCATGGCCGCCAGAATCATCTCTGGCGTCATCTCTTCAGCCATTGGCTCGTTTTGTGCCGTCTGTTCAGCTGTTGTCTCATCATCGTCAGCGTTGGCTGTTTTGTTTTTCTTCATATCAAAGTTTTCGCCGTCTTTGCCGTTTACGGTATAGACGCGGTCTGTGTCTTTCTTTACAATTCTTGTTCTGCGTCTTTTTGTGCCGAGTGGGTTTTTGCTTCCTTCCACTTCTGCTTGTCTGTCGAGGATAGCATATATGACATCTTCGATGTTTGAATCTTCGTTGACCTCCACACCGAATTCTTTAGCTATACCCAACAATTCGGGTATCTCTTTTGATGATAACTCTTCTTTGCTATACATATAAATGTAGAAATATTGGATTGTTTTGGTGTTTCCAAAAAATGAAAACTCCCTTTGTGTTTAATGATGCAAAGGTAATAAAAATAATGAGAAACAGAAAATAATTCTTGTTTTTATGTTCCTGTTTAAATTTCTTTAACGTGTCGGTAAAATATGAGGTATCGTATATAGAGATGGGAGCGAAAATAGGGTAGATTAGTGAGATATGTGTAAGAAGAAATTTTGTTATGAAATAAATGGAGTTTATAAAATAAGAAAGAGGCAAACTCCAACAATGTCAGAATTTGCCTCCATCAGTTTATTTTAGCTAAGAGCTAAGTTAATTGTTTTCCCAAATTTTGGGTTGTTCAATTACTCGCCCTTCTCCATCTTAGCCTTCAGAGCAGCGAGAGCATCGATGTCGCCCAGAGTGGTGCTGGCAGCTACGTTGTTGATAGCAGGAGCCTGCTCCTTCTTTGCAGCGTGCTTGCGTGTGGGCTTAACGTCGTCCTTGCCCTGCTCGAATGTGCGGCTGTGTGAGAGGATGATACGCTTTGTCTCCTTCACAAACTCGATAACCTTGAAGGGCAGCTCCTCGCCCTGCTTAGCCTGTGAGCCATCCTCCTTAACGAGGTGCTTAGGAGTAGCGAAGCCCTCACCACCCTCGTCGAGAGTGATAACAGCGCCCTTGTCCATCATCTCGGTGATCTTGCCAGTGTGAACAGAACCAGGTGTGTAGATCTGCTCATACTTGTCCCAAGGATTCTCCTCAAGCTGCTTGTGACCGAGGCTCAGACGGCGGTTCTCCTTGTCTATCTCGAGAACAACAACGTCGATGTCAGCACCAACGTGTGTGAACTCTGAAGGATGCTTAACCTTCTTTGTCCAAGAGAGATCGCTGATGTGGATGAGTCCGTCAACGCCTTCCTCGAGCTCTACGAAGATACCGAAGTTGGTGAAGTTACGAACCTTAGCTGTGTGCTTGCTTCCAACGGGATACTTAACCTCGATGGTCTCCCATGGATCTTCCTTAAGCTGCTTGATGCCGAGAGACATCTTGCGCTCCTCGCGGTCGAGAGTGAGTATTACAGCCTCTACCTCGTCGCCTACATGGAGGAACTCCTGAGCGCTGCGGAGGTGCTGGCTCCAGCTCATCTCTGAAACGTGGATGAGACCCTCTACGCCGGGAGCGATCTCAACGAATGCACCATAGTCGGCGATAACGACAACCTTACCCTTAACGTGGTCACCAACCTTGAGGTTAGGATCAAGAGCATCCCAAGGATGAGGAGTGAGCTGCTTCAGACCGAGAGCGATACGCTTCTTCTCGTCATCGAAGTCGAGGATAACGACATTGATCTTCTGGTCGAGCTGTACAACCTCGTGGGGATCGTTTACGCGGCCCCAAGAGAGGTCTGTGATGTGGATGAGTCCGTCCACACCGCCGAGGTCAACGAATACACCGTAAGAAGTGATGTTCTTAACAGTACCTTCGAGAATCTGACCCTTCTCGAGCTTACCGATGATTTCTTTACGCTGCTGCTCCAACTCCTGCTCGATGAGAGCCTTGTGAGATACAACAACGTTGCGGAACTCCTGGTTGATCTTTACAACCTTGAACTCCATTGTCTTGCCTACGAATACGTCGTAGTCGCGTATAGGGTGAACGTCGATCTGGCTTCCTGGCAAGAAAGCTTCGATACCGAAAACGTCAACAATCATACCGCCCTTAGTGCGGCACTTGATATAACCCTGGATAACTTCCTCGTTCTCAAGAGCCTCGTTAACACGCTCCCAAGACTTGCTCAAGCGAGCCTTCTTGTGAGAGAGAACCAACTGACCCTTAACGTCTTCCTGATTTTCTACATAAACCTCAACCTTGTCACCTACCTTCAAGTCTGGGTTGTAACGGAATTCAGAAGCTGGGATAATACCGTCGCTCTTGTAACCGATGTTTACGATAACCTCTTTCTTATCAACAGAGATTACAGTACCCTCTACAACCTGATGCTCAGTTACTTTGTTAAGGGTTTCGTCATAGGCCTTCTCGAGGTCCTCTTTGCTGACGTTTGCGCTGCCGCCATTCTCAAACTCGTCCCAATTGAAGTCGTCCAATGGCTTTACGTTCTTTAAATCTGACATAAAATTAAATAAAAAATTAAAAATTAATAAAGTTAGACTTTATGTGAATTATATAAATCGGGCGCAAAATTACTCATTTTTGGCGGAATAACCCAATTTAGAGAGATATAAATGCTGATATTTATTGTATTTTAACGTTTTTGGGCTGTAAAATGGGGTTATTTCCTATTTTACCTTATTATATACATGAAATATACTTTATAAAAACTGCTTGGGTGCAGATGCTAATTGATGATAGATAGATAGTTGATGGGCGTAGAAGGAATATTGTTGCTGCTTAAGGCAATATTTCTTCCAGGTTAGCGTTTTATAATAGATGGAAAATAAAGAAAAAGAAGATAGCTACTCTCATATTCTCAAATACACTGGCATTCTTGGCGGTGTACAGGGACTTAGTGTGCTTGTTGGTATTGTACGCAACAAGTTCGCTGCTTTGTTCTTGGGGCCAAATGGTATGGGAATGGTCTCTCTGTTGAATTCCACTATCAATATGATGGTTTCTGCTACTTCTTTTGGTATTCCTACAAGCGCAGTACACGAAATATCAGAGAATTATGACCGTGCTCCTAAACAATTACTTGAATCTATCAAGCTGATTCGCTCGTGGGTACTTCTGACTGCTGTTTTGGGCGTGTTGGTGTGTGTATGTTTAGGACCACTTTTCAATAACTGGACTTTTACTTGGGGTAATCATACGCTTCATTACATGTTATTGGCACCAACGGTTGGATTGACTATTCTTGTTGGCGGGGAAATGGCCGTGCTGAAGGCTACCCGTCAATTGAAGGCTTTGGCCTATTCTTCTCTTTATGTTGTTGCAGCGTCTTTGATCATATCTGCTCCTGTATATTATCTGTGGGGACAGTCGGGAATCGTCTTTGTGCTAAACTTTCAAGCGTTTGTTCAATTGGTGTGTGTAATGCGCTATTCTTTAAGGTATTATCCTTATTTAATATCATTAAGACGTAGCTATTTGAAGTCTGGTGTTCATGTCATCAGATTAGGAATTGCGTTTGTTCTCTCCGGTGTCATCAATAGTGGCGCTGAGTTCTTAGTACGCACCTATCTTAATAATGTGGGAGATTTGGAAGAGGTGGGTCTGTTTAATGCCTGCTCTACGCTGGTTTTGGTGTATGGTGGTCTCGTTTTCTCTGCTATGGAGTCTGATTATTATCCGAGATTGTCTTGTATTAAGGGAAAGGGAAGTGAACTGAATGCCTGTGTTAACCGTCAGATAGAGGTGAATACGCTTCTGATATCTCCTTTTATCATCATGCTGATTTTTGGTTTGCCTATTTTGATTCCTCTGCTTTTCGATAAGAGTTTTATGGGCATTCTTCTGATGGCGCAATTTGCTGCTGTCAGCATGTTGTTCCGTGCCGTGTATCTTCCTATAGAATATCTTCCGTTATCCAAAGGACAGTCTTTTGTGTTCTTAGGACAGGAAACTTTTGCTGTCGTACTTCTTTTTGTTTTTGAGATTATTGGTTTCAATTTATATGGTCTTACGGGCATGGGAATTGGCATTGTTCTTGCCTATTTTGTGGAGGCCATAGCTGTGTGTTTCTTTAGCAGGATTTATTATTCTATGGCAATTTCTAAAAGTGCTTACCTCTATATGGGTATCGAAACGCTGTTTTGTCTTTTAGCATTGACTGTCGTTGTTTCGGTAGATTTGAACTTCTATTATTGGCTGGCTGCTTTCGTCTTTTCTGCGATGAATGTTAGTTTCAGTTTATACATCATCAAAACCAAGACGCATCTTGTTGAAAAAATAATGGCACGGTTGAAACGGTAAAGGGGCGATATTGCTAACCGTATGTGGCAAAAGTGTAACAAAATACTCGTAAATTATTACTTTTCCGTTAAAACCGGTAAAAAAATCCATTCGAGTTGTCGTTATATTGAGAATAATTGTTATCTTTGCGTTCGAAATGTAAAGATAATAGTTATGACATTAGTCATTGTAGGCATATTTTTGATTGGTTGTCTCCTCATTGCGACGGAGAATGTTACCAAAGTTAACCGTGCTGCCGTTGCGATTTTCGCGGGAACGGTAGGATGGGTACTCTATATTTGCTTTGGTATGGACTTCGTGACCAGTCAGCATGCGTATGAATTTTCTAACTATCTGCATGCCGATGAATGGAATATTATTCCTGACAATAGTGTTGCTGTCAAGAATTTCATTTCTCGTTTTGTCTTTCTGCCATACGTGGGAAGAGCGGCTGAAATCGTACTCTTCCTTTTATCTACTATGACTATTGTTGAGATCTTGAATAATAATGGTTGCTTTGATTTTATCAGCCAACTTTTGCGTACCCGTAAAAGCAAGAAAATGCTGTGGACTTTAGCAATAGTTACCTTTATTATATCTGCCAATCTTGATAATCTCACGACTACTGTGATGATGCTTACGATTATGCATGGCATTATCCCGAGTCGTCGTCAGCGTATGTTTTATGGCAGTGCTATATTGCTGGCTGCCAATTGCGGTGGTGCTTTGACTGTGATTGGAAATCCTGAAGGTCTGGTGCTTTGGAATGGAGGTTTGGTTACGGCTACAGCTTTCTCTATGGCGTTGTTTTTGCCTTGTCTGGCAGCCTGGCTGATTCCTACTTATATGATTTCCAGACAGTTGCCGGAAAGGGTAGAAACGGAGTGGATTGTGATGCCCTACAGAGGCGATGATACCCGTCTGAATGTCTGGCAGCGCCTCGTGATGCTTTTTGTGGGTATAGGTGGATTATGGTTTATTCCTACATTCCATAATATTACGAAACTGAGTCCATTCTTGGGTGCACTCTGTGTTCTCGCTATTTTGTGGGTGGTAAATGAGATTTTCAACCGTAAGCTCATGAATATGGATGCCAAGGTGGATCGTCGTACACCTCGTGTGTTGCAGTATGGAGTCATTCAGATGATTCTTTTTGTAATGGGAATCATGATGGCGGTTGCTGTGGTGAAGGAAACTGGTGCTTTCAATGCGCTGACTGAGTATTTGGGTGTGGATGAACAGAATCCGAGTGTGTGGACACATGGTGTGGTGGCAGGTGTTATTAGTACAGTTTTGGATAATTTCGCTACAGCCATCAATTTCTTCTCTTTGCCTGATCTTCCTTTGCAGAATGAATTGTTGGAAGGGATGACAGATTACAGTTGCAATGGCTTGTATTGGCAGGTGATTGCTTATTGTGTCATGGCAGGTGGAAATGTATTGGGTATCGGTACGGTAAGTGGATTGGCTCTGATGAAAATGGAGCGGATGCGCATTACTTGGTTCTTCCGTAATGTTGGTTGGAAGGCTCTTTTGGGTGGCGTTATTGGACTTGCTATCCTCTGGCTCTCACACAATCTTGTTTCGGGAGCTACGTGTTTGTTGATTTAAAGAATTTATCCTTATTCTTATATTTTGATAAAAGAGTATTCTTATACTCTGGAAAATGAGAATAAAAATATGAAAAGCATTCACATTGCGTGAAAGGCACGTAATCAGAATAAAACTGAATATAAATTCAGATAAAACTAATTCAGAATAAACATATAATAATATAATAAGGTATATAGTTATGGCAAAGATTAAAACTATAGGTATTTTGACCTCTGGAGGTGATGCTCCAGGAATGAATGCAGCTATCCGTGCGGTAACTCGTGCTGCAATTTACAATGGTTTCAACGTAAAGGGTATCTATCGTGGTTATGATGGTCTTATCAATGATGAGATCAAGACTTTTACCACAGAAAATGTGAGTGGTATCATCGGTACAGGTGGTACTATACTGAAAACAGCTCGTTCTAAGGAATTTATGACAGAAGAAGGTCGTCAGAAGGCTTTCGAGACCATTCAGAAAGAAGAAATCGATGCCCTTGTGGTTATCGGTGGTAATGGTTCGCTGACTGGTGCGATGAATTTTGCCCGCGAATTTGATGTTTGCTGCATTGGTCTCCCTGGTACTATTGATAATGACCTTTATGGAACAGATAATACTATCGGGTATGATACTACCATGAATACAATCGTGGAATGTGTGGACCGTATCCGTGATACCGCCCAGAGCCATGAGCGTATTTTCTTCATTGAGGTAATGGGACGTGATGCTGGTTTCCTGGCACAGAACAGTGCTATCGCAAGTGGTGCAGAGGCTGCTATCATTCCTGAAGACAGTACGGATGTTGACCAGTTGGCTCAGTTTATGGAGCGTGGTATCCGTAAATCAAAGAAGAGTTGTATCGTTATCGTCTCTGAAAGTCCTAAGTGTGGTGCCCTCTACTATGCAGACCGTGTGCGCAAGGAGTTCCCAGAGTTTGATGTGCGTGTTTCTATCTTAGGTCACTTGCAGCGTGGCGGTCGTCCTTCTGCCCGTGACAGAATCCTTGCTTCCCGTACAGGTTGTGGTGCTATAGAAGCCATCATACAGGGACAGAGAAATGTCATGATTGGTGTGCGTAATAATGAGGTTGTTTATGTTCCATTGTCAGAAGCTATCCGCTCAGACAAACCATTTGACCGTAAATTGATCAAGGTGCTTGATGAATTGAGCATCTAAACTTGATGATATCAAAGCCGAATGTTGAGTGTGGGTTTCTGAAAAGAAATCAGAAAAAACACTCAACATTCATGGTTTTGGGAATCAGTGTAAAAGTAAAAATGATTTAAACGGCACTAAAAATGGTTTAAAGGAGAATTAAACTTCATTTTTATTTGGAGTTTTCTTAATTTGTTGTTACTTTTGCAGAGTCGTTAAATAAGATAACAAATACAATAACAAATAAATTTAACTTATAGCTTATGTCACAAATTAACGGACGCATTTCGCAGATTATCGGTCCTGTTATCGACGTTTATTTCGATATCAAGGGCGAGAATCCAGAGAAGGTGCTTCCAAAGATTCACGAAGCTCTAAAGGTGCAACGTCCTGACGGACGCGAATTGGTCATCGAGGTGCAGCAGCACATCGGTGAGGACACAGTACGCTGTGTCGCTATGGACAACACCGACGGCTTGCAGCGTGGCTTGGAGGTTGTCTCTACGGGCAGCCCAATCGTGATGCCTGCAGGCGAGCAAATCAAAGGTCGTATGATGAATGTCATCGGACAGCCTATTGATGGTATGAATGAATTGGACATGAAGGGCGCTTATCCTATCCATCGCGAAGCTCCTAAGTTTGACGAACTGTCAACCCACAAGGAGATGCTTGCTACCGGTATAAAGGTGATCGACTTGCTCGAGCCTTATATGAAGGGTGGTAAGATTGGACTTTTCGGAGGTGCTGGTGTAGGTAAGACTGTGCTTATCATGGAGTTGATCAACAACATCGCCAAGGGACACAACGGTTACTCCGTATTCGCTGGTGTAGGTGAACGTACTCGTGAGGGTAACGACTTGATTCGAGATATGCTTGAGTCAGGTGTTATCAAGTATGGCGAGAAGTTCCGTAAAGCCATGGAAGAGGGTAAGTGGGATCTTTCCCTCGTTGACCCAGAGGAACTTGCCAAGAGTCAGGCTACCCTGGTGTATGGTCAGATGAATGAGCCACCGGGGGCACGTGCTTCTGTAGCGCTTTCTGGTTTGACCGTAGCCGAGGAATTCCGTGATCATGGTGGTAAGAATGGTGAGGCTGCCGATATCATGTTCTTCATCGAT
>OHAY01001789.1_pt1 | contig 18724 bp, 17 predicted proteins | sample 1577191 | NCBI WGS metagenome assembly OHAY01 (sample SAMEA3541504, study PRJEB24748) | human gut metagenome | biome: human gut; feature: human-associated habitat; material: faeces | place: China | collected 2012 | reverse complement strand
AAGCCGATAACAGCCGGCTGTCGGGCATGGCAAGAAGCCGGGCAACGATTCAGCTTGAATATGACGATAATCAGAAATATGGCTATCATGCCGTGTTATGGCAGGACTGGACCTATGATTATTTGTTCAGTGGCAGCAGCTATGACTATTCCACAACGAATATCATGGTGAACAAGCGAATCAACGACCGGGCCCGCGTATTTGCAGGGGTAGACAATATTTTCGATAAAGAAGTGTACGACTTGTATTTAGACGGCAGATTATGGAGAGTCGGGGCTGAATTTACATTCTAAGGGAGCGTAACCAATGAAATGGAAACAAGTGTGCAAATTGGCGCTCATGACGATGACCATCGCTGGAACCGCGATGGTTGCCGCAGCGCAGTCCGCAGAGCCGGAAATCGTATTGATGAATACCGTAAGCGGACGTGTGGTCAGCACAGAAGAAATGGTGCGGGACTTATCTGATTATGATGTAGTCTTTTTTGGAGAATTCCATGATAAAGATGCAATCCATCGTATGGAAGAGCAAGTGCTGGAAGGCTTGTACCGGCAGCACAAGGATACGCTGGTGCTGTCCATGGAAATGTTTGAACGAGATGTGCAGCCGAAAATGGATTCCTATTTGGCAGGAACCATTACGGAGAAAGACTTTTTAGCAGATTCTCGTCCATGGCCCCGATATCAAACGGATTACCGCGGGCTGGTAGAGTTTGCAAAAGAAAAACACCTTCCGGTTATCGCGTCTAATATTCCGCGGTATATGGCTGCTTCCTATGCCAAGACGGGAACGTTAGCCAATTTTACGGAAGAAGAAAAACAATATCTTCCGCAAGTGCATTATGCGCCGGAAGGAGCTTACAAAGAAAAATTTGCAAAAGCAATGTCCGGCATGGCTGGTGCGGAAGGAATGCACGTTATGCCGGAACGGATACCTGCGATGTATCAAGCGCAGTGTCTGAAAGACGACACGATGGCAGAAAGTATTGCTCAGTATATGGATGCACATAAAGAGGCGAAAGTATTCCATGTACAAGGTGAATTTCATGGCGGAGAACGGTTGGGCGTCGTACAAAAATTGGCGGCGCTTCGGCCGGAATTGAAATTGGCAGTAATTTCTTCCGTTCGGGACGATGGACGGTCTCCTGAAGAACTGGTGAAGGCGTATAAAGATAATGGGGACTTTATTTTGATCGATAAGACAAAATAGCAGACTCAGAGAAAAAGAAAACAGGTGTCTCCGAGAGGAGACACCTGTATTTATGTAAAGGAGTTATGAAATGAAGGGATTATGGCCGTATTGCAAAGCCTATACGAAAGAATTATATATCGTCGTAATAGGGTCGCTGCTGACCGCAGGGTTGAGCGTCTGTTTTCCTATGGTGGCCCGCTATATTTTATCCGACGTACTGCCGGCAGGAGATATACGCCTGCTGCTGGCAATATCGGCTGTCATGGCAGTGCTTTATGTGCTGAGTTTAGGCATTTCTTATATTGTGGCGTATGTAGGAAAAACGATGGGCGCTCATATTGAACATGATCTCCGCTGCCGGCTGTTTTTGCATATGGAAGAAATGAGTTTTTCTTTTTTCGATCGGCATCGAACGGGACAGCTGCTGTCAAGATTGATCAGCGATATTGGTGAAATCGGAAACCTGACCTTTCAAGTTCCGAATTTGGCGGTAGTCTGTTTGATTACGATGGCCGGCAGCTTTGCACTCATGCTATATATCAATATTTTTCTGGGAATTTTGGTAGCGGCTCTCCTATGTTTGAAAGCGTACGAAACGGTGTACATGAATGAAATGATGAAAAAATCTTTTTTACAGGCTAGGGAACGGACGGGCGGGCTTAGTTCCCGGGTCGGGGAAAGTTTGACTGCCATTCGGCTAGTCCAGAGTTTTTGTAATGAAGCATTAGAATTAGAGAAATTTAAGAAAGCCAGCATCGACTTATTCGGTGTGCAGAAGGAGTCTTTTAAAACGGTGGCGCGGTTGGGAAGCGGCATATTGTTTTTTACAAATATTACGAATCTGACCGTTATCTTGGCGGGAGCCTTACTTATCCAGTATAATAAAATGGAATTGAGCGATTTGGTGGCTTTTTTGATGTATATTAGCATTTTCATGCGGCCCATTATGCAGCTTACCGTGCTGACCGAAGTATATCAGCGGGGCATGGCCGGGTTTGCCCGGTATCAGGAGATGATGCAGTACCGGCCGGAGATTGCAGACGATCCGCAGGCGGTTTCCCTGTCCGCGTGGAAGGGGGAAATTGTTTTTGACAACGTCTCTTTTGGATATGATGGCAAAGACTTGCTGTTTGAAAACTTTAATCTGGCGATTAAACCGGGAGAATTGGTGGCGGTTGTCGGACCGACAGGCGTAGGGAAAACGAGTTTATGCAGCCTGATTCCGCGATTTTATGAATGCCGCGGCGGATCGATTCGAATTGACGGCATGGATATTCGAAAAATAAAAAAAAGCGATCTTCGCCGGCATATCGGAATAGTGCAGCAGGATATCTATTTGTTTTCTGATTCGTTGTGGGAAAATATCGCCTATGGAAAACCGGGTGCAGCAAAAGAGGAAATCATAGAGGCGGCGAAGCTGGCCAATGCTCATGAGTTTATCATGAATCTTCCGGACGGATACGATAGTTTTATTGGAGAACGAGGCGTAATGCTTTCCGGCGGGCAGAAGCAGCGTATTGCCATTGCCCGCATTTTTCTGAAAAATCCGCCGATTCTTATTTTAGACGAGGCGACGTCGGCACTGGATAATGAAACGGAGAAAAAAATCCAGCATGCATTAGCGGCGCTGGCGGAAAACAGGACGACTTTGATCATTGCGCACCGGCTGGCGACGATCCAGCAGGCGGATCGGATTATCGTATTAGAAAAAGATGGGATAGCAGAAGAAGGGCGGCATGAAGAGCTGCTGATGAAAAAAGGAAAATATTATGACTTGTATATGGCTCAGTTCCAAGGACAACAAGTGAGGGAATAAGATGGAATATGAAGTAAAGTATAATGCGGTGGCGCAGGAAGTAATAAAAACGGTTTGGGTATTGATGCGAAAAGAAAGTGAAGAGCGCGGCATTGAGCTGACTGATGAAATTTGCGCTGCGGTATTAGAACGGATTGGATATGTGCAGGCGCGTCTGATCAATAAGCTGATCGCAAATACAGATACGGAAGCCGGTTATTTAGATTTGAAGAAGAAAATCCAAATGGAGCTCGATCGTTTTGCTGCGGCCAATGGAGAGCTTAGCTTTTATGAAAAAGATGAATTGGATTCATTTCTGCGCGAAGCATATGCGGATTCAGAGAAAGAAAACTTTTAAGATATGAAAAACCGCCGAAATTTCTATTCGGCGGTTTTCCTATATGTGATTCTTTGCGGCAAAGGATATTTCTAGTATAATAAAAGTACGAGAAAGGAGCGTGCGCGGTGGAAGAAGAAAAAACAGAAGTACGGGTATTATCGAAAGAAGAACGGGAACAGTATGACGGTGTGACGATAGACGAAGCAACGGGAGAAAACTATGACCCGGAGGCGGAACGCCGGAACGTATGGGAGCAGAGCGGGATAAAGATCCGCACGTTTTCTTTTCAGGCGATACCGTTATGGAAAAAAATATTGTTTGGCGCAGTGATTGTATTGATCTTGGGAAGTCTGCTGTTTGTAGGCGGATTTATTCTGATGGGAGTGATCGGCGCGGCGCTGTTGGTTTGGCTATGGAATATACTGCGGTCCTTCTTTTAATAAGGGCCGGTATTATTGGTGTTTTTTATATAGGCATCTGCATAAGGGAGAAGCTGTTTCAATTGCTGGAGCAGCTTCTCTTTGTGTTTTGGCAGTGTGCCTTCCAGGGGAATAAGGTTGGAAGGATGATTGGCTCTAAATATCATGCTTCGTTTGGGAGCAAGTGTTTCGAGAAGAAGGAGCAGCTCCAAGAGCATTTCCCGCTCTGTAAGCGGCGTGAATTGCTGCTGTTCATATTCTTCATACAAGGGCGTGCCGGGAAATAACATCAGCGTGAGGGCATTGAAATAGGAAGGAGAGATTGCAGAAATCAAATCTGCCGTATGCCGGATATGTTCGCTGCTGTGTTCTTTTCCGCCCAGGCCGATGATGATCGTGACAGAAAGTTTCATGCCGGCAGACATGGCGCGGGAACAGCCGTCGAGGATCATTTGCGGGGACGCTCCTTTTTGTATGCGTTCCAAGACAGCCGGGTCGCCGCTTTCGATGCCGACATAGAGAAGCGATAAGCCATGACGGTGAAGAAGCTGCAGTTCCTCTTTCGTTTTTAGAAGCAAGGACTTCGGTGTCGCATAAGAAGAGACGCGGGCCAATTTTGGAAAACTGGAATGAAGTGCCTGTAAAATGATAAGAAGACGATCGAGAGGCAAAATCAGCGCGTCCCCATCGGCTAGAAAGATGCGGCGTGTTTGTGGAAATTTGCCGGAGATTTCCTGTATTTCTGCAAGGATATCTTCTAAAGGCCGCAGACGAAACATTGTATTTTTGTACATTCCGCAAAACGTACAGCGGTTGTGAGAACAGCCGTAGGTTACCTGCAGGATTAGGCTGTCCGCTTCGCTGGGCGGTCGGAAAATCGGCGTGTGGGTCATGGAAGATCTCCTTTCAATAGTTTATTTTTCAGTGTTTGATAACGGCGCGAGAAATAAGGGGGGAGCTGGGATTCCATCCGATCATTGCCGAAAGCGCGGCGGCTGACGGATAACACCGGCGGGCTTTGTATCCTTTTGGCGACGGAAAATCCGGTTAAAAGCGTATACCAGCGTTCTAAATCCGCAATGAAATCTCCGGCCGCGGGAAACAGAGCGGAAACATTGACAGGAGTGCCTAGCTTTTCCTCTAGGATTCCTTGCTGATACCAGTCGAGAATATCTGCCGGAGAGGGACGATTCCACGACTCTGTAAAGGCGCGGAATAATGCGTCGTGATACGGGTAAATAAGAGGATCGCCTTTTCCTTCTTCAATGTTTTGGCTAGAAGAAAGTTCTGCACTGGGAACGATGGAAAGCGTTTTCTGCGGAATGACTTCTTGATGATATACGTGTTCATTTAAATAGTGAGCCAGTTCATAAATCTGTCCTTTCCACAGATCGGCAGTCGCGGCAAGAAAGCCGGAAGCGTCGCCGTACAGTGTAGCATAACCTATGGAAAGTTCGGTTTTATTGGCATTGCAGGTAAAAACGCCGCCAAAAGCTGCTGCCAGTCCCGCAAGAATACGGGAAGACCGATCGCGGGCCTGAATATTTTCTTTGGCTAACGGCGACAGTGTGCAAGGCGGCAGAGAATGCTGACCTTGGAACAAAGAAGTGGTTTCTATTTGCTGTATAGTATGCTGCACGCTGGTTTCAATAGGGAAAACGCCGTATTGACATCCCAAATTTTCCGCTAGTTTTTTTGCCAGGTCTTTGGTAATGGTAGAATTGTATCGGCTGGGTATATTGACAAGAAGAAGATGTTCGGGAGGAAGCACTGCTGCGTAAAGGGCGGCATTTACTGCAGAGTCGATGCCGCCGGATATGCCGATAACGACTTTGTCGATATGGAGTTGCCGAAGAAACTGCTGGATACCAAAACGCAGCGATTGAAACAGCAGAGAAATATCGGAGGCTGGCGGCTGCAATACCGATTTAGAAACTATCGATTTAGTACAGGGATCGAAGGAAAGATAAACTAGTGTTTCGGAAAAAGCTTCGGCTTCCTGTATCAGCTCTCCCGTATGCGTATAGACAGCGCTGCTGCCGTCAAAGGTGTAGATGTTTTTTCCGTTATTTTGGATTCCGGTACAATTTACATACAATAAAGGAAGGCGACAGCGGGACAGCGTGTCTGCGAACAGGCGATGCCGGCGCTGCGTTTTGCCGAGAGTAAACGGTGAGGCTGAAAGATTGACCGCCAAATCAATGCTGTAGGACTGACAAAGACTGTGCAGTGGGTGGATTAGATAGTTTTCGTCCCAGCTGTCTTCGCATAGAAGCGGAGCAAAGGTAAGGTGCTGTCCATTTGGAAATGTCAGGAAAATAGGAGATAAAAGATGTTCCGCTGTGGTGTTTTCTTCTGCGGCTAACTCAGAAAGGCTGGTGAACCAGCGAGATTCATGAAAAAGCCGGTAGTTTGGCAGCAGCGTTTTTATAGCAAATGGATAAGGACTGTGGATGGGCGCTTTCCATTCGCCTTGGTGTGCTGTATAAAAGGCGTTGTACCGCCGCGGCCGGCCGTCATGATTGCAGCGGTTGGGATCTATGCCGACATTGCCGAATAAGATGGTGATATCTTTTGATAGACGGCGCAGCTCTTCGCCGTAGTACAGACAGTCGGAAATAAAATCAGGATCTTCCCACATATCTCCGATCAAATAGCCGGAAAGACATAACTCCGGGAATAAAATGATGTGTGCGTGCTGGGCTTTGGCCTCTTGAATGCAGCGAACCATAGCCTGAAAATTTTTTTCTGGTTGCCCTGGATGGACTTGTATTTGTGCAAGCGCAATCTGAAGCATGCTGATCTCCTTTTGCTGATGATAAAATATATAGGGTATAAAACTAAATAATACATTATATAGTATACCAAAGAATGCTGGCCGTTGGGAAAAGTAAAACGTTTATGGGAACGGCTAAAGATAGTGAAGAGCGTTTGGCATACAGGCAATTCGATTTTTAGCGAAAAACAGATTGGCGCTGGCGGAAAGTCGGACACCGGGAAATAGAGTGCTGGGCAGGATTGAAAACAGAAGAAAAGGGAGAATACAGAGGAAACATTTATAAAATTTGTAATTTGCAGTATAATAAGATGAAAAAATCTGTACAGAAATGAGAGAAGTTATGAAAGTAACACTGACGACACTAAACGCTAAGTTCATTCATTCCTCACTGGCTTTGCGATATTTGCGGGAAGCCTGCAGGGAGAAGGGAATACAAGCCGAGGTGCGGGAATACACGATCAATCTGCATGAGTATGATATTTTGAGTGATTTATATGAGCAGAAAAGCGACATAGTAGGGTTTGCCTGCTATATATGGAACATTGAAGAGACTCTTCATGTAGCGGAACTGCTTCATCAGGTGGCGCCGGAAACAATATTGGTATTAGGCGGCCCGGAAGTCAGTTATACAGCAAAAGAAATATTAAAAGAATATCCGTACATTCGGTATGTTGTGCAGGGAGAAGGGGAGGAATCGTTTGTCGAACTGATTCAAACGCTGAAGGAAGGGCGGATCCCGGAACATATTCCGGGGGTGCTTGGCTGGCATGACGGCCGTCTGATAGGGAATGAAACGGTTTGTGAAGTAAAGGATTTAAGCCGCATTCCGTTTCCATACCGGTCGGAAGGCGTTCCTAAGCTGGATAATAAAATCATGTATTATGAAAGCTCTCGAGGCTGTCCGTTTCAGTGCCAGTATTGTTTGTCCGGAAATCGGAATACGGTACGATTCTTCCCGGCAGATCGGGTTATCAGCGAACTGAAGGAGTTTGTGGCGGCGGGAGTAAAACAAATAAAATTTGTCGATCGCACCTTTAACTGTAATCCGGCGCATCACCGGCGTCTGTTGGAATATATGCGAACGGTAACAGAGCCGATTAATTTTCATTTGGAAATTGCAGCAGATTTACTGAAAGAGGAAGATATCCAGCTGCTGAAAGCGATGCCGAAAGGCCGGGTGCAGCTGGAAATCGGGATACAATCCTCTCATGAGGAAACACTGAAAGCCATTCGCCGGCACAATGAATGGTCGGTTATTACACGGGCGGTGGCTGCGCTTCGGGAAGCGGGAAATATCCATCTTCATTTGGATTTAATCGTGGGGCTTCCTTATGAAGGGGCGCGAGAACTGCAAAAGTCATTCCATGATATCTATGTGATGAAACCGCATGCTCTGCAGATTGGTTTTTTGAAACTGCTTAAAGGTTCCGGAATCCAGCTGCATCAAAGCGCCGGATATAAATATGACAAAAAAGCGCCGTATGAAGTGTTGGAAACGCCGTGGCTTTCTTATGAAACGGTGCGATTTTGGAAAGTGTTGGAAGATGTGTTTGAACGAGTGCACAATAGCGGAAAATTTGTCCGGTATATTGAAGCGTTGGAGCCGATGTATGCGGACAACTACTTTGTGCTGTATGAAAAAATGACCCGGTACTGGCAGCAGCAGGGGCTGCATCAGATCAGTGTCGGCGATCAGCGGCTGATAGAATTTTTGCAGGGATTTGCCGGAACGTATCATGAGGATAAAGCCGAGCTTCTTTTGGATATGCTGCGTCTGGATGTACTGTCTTTCTTTGGGTTTAAAGTAAAGCCGGCTGTCCTTGCGATTGAAGAAGCGCCGCGCAGCGCAACAGATATATTTTATCGAGATGAAGCACGGGTGCGCAGGTATATTCCGGACTATGTATTTACGGATTGGAAAAAGGTAAAAGGCGAGATTCAGATCGTGCGCATTTCAGCAGATACGGTGCGGCAGCTGTGGAAAAAAGAATGCAGTGAGCCTGCATATGCGCTGGGGCATAAAGGAGAAGATGGAAGCGTGACCTGGTATTTATGGGAGGAACTATGAGCCGATATCAAGTGTACTCCGATTTTTTAAAGGAAAAATACGGAGAAAAAGTATATAAACTGCCGACGAGCATTCCGGTAACCTGTCCTAATCGAGACGGAAGCTGCGGAAAATCAGGATGCGTATTTTGCGGAGAGATCGGAGCGGGATATGAGAATTTGCCGGCGACGATGACCGTTACGGAGCAGATAGAAAAAAATATCGCGCATATCGCTCCGAAATATAAAGCAAAAAAATATATTACCTATTTCCAAAACTTCAGCAACACCTATTTATCACCGGAAAAGTTCCGGGCTTATATGGAAGAGGCAGCTCAGCATGAAGCGGTCGTTGGGATCGCGATTGCGACAAGACCGGACTGCATTCATTCGGTATATCTGGATATATTGCAGGAAATAAAGACGCGTTACCAGGTGGATATATATATTGAACTGGGACTGCAGACCGTCAATGCACATACATTAAAGAAAATCAACCGCGGTCATACGATGGGAGAATTTATTGATGCGGTGCTTTCGATACAGAGGTATTCCTTTTCGATTTGCACTCATTTGATTTTGAATCTGCCGTGGGACGATCGCCTGGACGCAGTCGAAAGTGCGAAAGTACTGTCGGCGCTGCCGATTGAGCAGGTAAAACTTCATGCTCTGTACATTATTAAAAATACGGTTATGGCAAAGTGGTATGAAGAGAAGCAGTTTGAAATGGTCAGTGCAGAAGAATATGTGGAGAGGGTAGTATTGTTTTTGCGCCACCTTCGCAAAGACATCGTCCTGCAGCGTTTGATCGGCCGGGTGCCGGAAGAAAATACGCTGTTTGCCAATTGGTCGATGGGATGGTGGAAAATTCGGGATATGATCGATGCGCGCATGGAAGAATTGGATGCGGTGCAAGGCGATTTATGCAATTATCTTGGCGGACGGGAAGTACGCAAGTTCTTATAAAGGAGCAGAGTATGGAAACGACTTTTATATGTGCCAGTATTGAGGAAGCCAGAGCGGTAGCCGGGGCAAAAGATGAAAACCTGCGGTATTTGCAGAAACAGTTTCCGGACTGCCGTATTATCGGCCGGGGTGAAAAGATCCTGGTGATGGGGGAAGAAGCGGAAGTACAAAAGGTACTGGAAGTGCTGCGGGAGTTATCTTATTTATTTAAGGAAAACACAAGGATAACGCCTCATCATATACGGTTTACGATTACCATGGTTCGGGAAGGCCGGGCAGAGGAGCTGCGCGCTTTATACGAAGATACGGTTAACATTACAGCAAAAGGCCGTGTGATCAAACCCAAAACATGGGGGCAAAAACGATATGTAGATTCGATACGTACGAACTTGGTAACGTTTGGCATCGGCCCGGCAGGTACGGGGAAAACGTATCTTGCCGTAGCGATGGCAGCGTTTTATTTGAAAAATCGCATGGTAGATCGAATTGTACTGACTCGGCCGGCGGTAGAAGCGGGAGAAAAACTGGGATACCTTCCCGGGGATATGCAGGAAAAGGTAGACCCTTATTTGAGACCGTTGTACGATGCGCTGGCAGATTTGTTTGGGTACGAGCAGTTTTTGAAATTTCAGGCAAAGAATATTATTGAAGTGGCGCCGCTGGCCTATATGAGAGGGCGGACACTGGAGAGCGCGTTTATTATTTTAGACGAAGCGCAAAACACGACGCCGGAACAGATGAAAATGTTTTTGACCCGGATGGGGGATAACTCCCGCATGGTTATAAACGGCGATGCGACGCAGATCGACCTGCCGATTCGAATCAAGTCCGGGCTGGTGGAAGCTGAACAGGTATTAAAAGGTGTGCGGGGGATCGGAATGATCTATTTTGATGAGACTGATGTGGTGCGGCACGATATGGTTTCCCGGATTGTGCAGGCTTATGAACGGTTTCAGAAAAGGAGTGAACGGACATGATCGTCATTATAGATGCAGCAAAAGAAGAGCTTTTAAAGAAAGAGTACACGGACATTATTGATAAAGTATGCCAAAAGGCGGCAGAAGTATATGGGCTGCCGGAAACTAGTGAAATCAGTGTTTTGTTATGTGACAACGAACATATTCATCAGCTGAATAAAGAATATAGAAATATAGATCTGCCGACCGACGTACTTTCTTTTGCGCTGAATGAAGGCGAGGACGAGATGACTGGTGAAGAACAGCTGCTTTTGGGCGATATTGTTATATCTGTGGAACGGACTGCAGAGCAGGCTGCGGAGTACGGCCATTCCTTTGAGCGGGAGTTGGCCTATTTGACAACGCATGGCATGCTGCATATCTTAGGATATGACCATATGACAGAAGAAGATAAGCAGGAAATGCGGACAGAAGAAGAATTTATTTTACAGGAATTGGGCATCGTTCGGGAAGGCGAAGCCCTGTAAGGAGAGTATATGAAAAAAACAGCATTTAAATCAGGATTTGTATCCGTAGTAGGACGGCCGAATGTAGGGAAGTCCACTCTTATCAATGCGATGATAAAAGAAAAAATCGCTATCGTTTCTGATAAAGTACAGACGACGAGAAATAAAATTTTATGTATTTATACTGATGAAGACAGCCAAATCATTTTTATGGATACGCCGGGGATTCATAAACCGCATCATAAATTGGGCGAGTATATGGTATCGGCTGCGGTGGATTCGTTAAAAGAGGTCGATGTCGTTGTATTTATGATATCGGCTAATGAAAAGTTTGGAGCGGGCGATCAGTTTATACTGGACAAAGTAAAACAGGTGAAGGTTCCTGTATTTCTGCTGGTGAATAAAATCGATATGCTGCCAAAAGACAAATTGCTGGAAAAAATTGCCGCTGTATCGGCGATGCATGATTTTACAGAAATCATTCCGGTATCGGCAAAAGAAGAAATAAATTTAGATGCGTTTCTGCAAACATTAAAGCAGACACTGAAAGAAGGGCCGAAATATTTCCCGGACGATATGATTACCGATCAGCCGGAACGGCTGCTGGCGGCAGAAATTATTCGGGAAAAGATTTTGCTGAATACCAAAGAAGAAATCCCGCATGCCATTGCCGTCGAAGTGGAAGAAATGAAGGCAAGAAGCGAAGAGAAAGTATACATCCGGGCAACGATTTATGTGGAACGGGATTCGCAGAAGCGGATTGTAATTGGTAAAAATGGAGCGATGCTAAAAGAAGTAGGCGCTCTGGCACGGCAGGAAATACAGAGCTTGCTGGGTTCTTCTGTATATCTGGATCTGTGGGTAAAAACAAAGAAGGATTGGCGGAATAAAACGGGAATGCTTAAGGAATTAGGCTATGAATAATCGCAGGGAGGGATCGTTATAATTACTTGGAATCAATGGACGGCAGTTTGCGGCATGCTGTTTATTCCAGTACTGCTGCTTCACGTTTTATTGGTCGTAGGAAAGTACGCTCTCATTCAGGTGAAACGAGGCGGACAATTGGAAGATGCGGCCCAGGAAAGCAGCCGGCTGCGGCATATAGGGGAAAAATCTGCTGAAGTATTGAGTGCGGCACAGTTTAGCATATGGGTGACTGCGGTGATAATGGCTGCGGCAGAAGGCGTGTTTGCCCTTTCTATCGCAGACATTTCAGTCCGGTACCTGCCGAACGAATATATGGCCGTGTTTTTATGGCCGGAGCTGGCAGCCGGAAGCGTGTTTCTTTTCTTTTTGTGGCTGCACTGGAGTTTGGCTGAATTAGTTCCCCAGTCTGTCGGTGTGCAGGCGGCAGAGCGGGAATGGAAACGAACGGCGGATTTATTGTATTGGAATGAGCTGCTGCTGCGGCCCGTTGTTTTTGCTGGCCGTAAGCTGGGGCAATGGATGCTGCGGGGATTTTCTCTTTCCTTGGCAGATGAGACGGAGCGGGTTCATTCAGAAGAAGAGCTGCGGGTATTGGTCAATGCGAGTCATGAGGGCGGAGAGATCGATCAGATGGAAAGTGAATTGATTGATAATGTGTTTGATTTTTCAGAAACGCTCGCCAAAGAAGTGATGATACCGCGGCAGAAGATGGTCTGTTTAGATGTGATGGATAGTTTGCAGGAGAATATGGAAGTGGTGCTTCATTCTAAACATACCCGATATCCGTTGTGCAGCGGCGATAAAGATCATATTATTGGTCTGGTGCATGTAAAGGATTTGCTGGAAGATTCCCTGTCGGAAAATCCAAACTTGGAGATAATAAAAAAAGAAATACTAATGGTTCCGGAGATTATGCGCGTATCTGTTTTATTGCAGATGATGAAGCGGAAGCGAGTGTATCTGGCGGTAGTGGTAGATGAATATGGCGGCACCGTCGGACTGGTTGGCCTGGAAGATATTTTAGAGGAATTAGTCGGCGATATTCAAAACGAGCATGATCAGGAGGCGCCGGAAATCGTAAAATATACGAACGGTTCCTTTGAGTTTGACGGCACGGTGCTGATCGAAGACGTAGAAGAATTGCTGGACATCCAATTGGAAGATATTGAGGCAGATACGATTGGCGGATATATCTTTAATCATTTGGGACATGCGCCGGCTGTAGGCGAAGAAGCGGAAATAAACGGCTATCGGTTTATAATTCTGCAGATGGACGGATTTCGGATAAGCCGGGTAAAAGCGGTGCTTTTGAAAAAAGAACTGCCGGAGGTGACGCAGGATGCGACGTGACGGCAATATGGATCGGGCTATGGTGACCGGCATTGTTCTTCATATGGGAAAAGGCGGCGCGAAAGGAAAAACATGCTGGCTGTATACGAAAGAGCGCGGTTTGCTTCCGGTATATATGACGTCTAAAAGTCAAGGGAAAAATGCATCGCTGCTGAGCCGGCCTTTTTCAGAAGTGCGGTGCAGCGGCAGTTTTTCTGACGCTCTTTTTCATGTCAGCCAAACGGAGCGCATCACGGCTCCCGGGTTAGTGCACGAGAGCCTGGAGACTTTTGTGTATACTGCGATTATGGTAGAACTGGTGCAGTCGTTTTGTTCCGGCCAGGACTCTGATTGGCATATATATGAATTGCTGCGCCGGTATGGCGAGCAAATAGGAAAAAAAAACCTGCCCGTATTGACCATGATTGCCGGCTGGAACCTGATTTCCTATTTAGGGTATTTGCCGGATCTGAGATATTGCCGAATCTACTCTGGATTTTGTCAGGGAAAGAAGCGGTATTGGATCGATAATGATGTAATGAAAGAATTTGGGGTGGAAGTGAAAGAAGAACGGATATCAGAAGAATTCCGTGAATTGTGGAAGTCCCTGCTGTCGTATTTTAAGACAGGCGTCATTGCAGCGATTACCCGGCGGCAGGCGGCATTTTTAGAACAGCTTTTACTGGATTATGCGGAACAGTGCGCGGAAAAGGAATTGAACAGCCGGAGTTTCTTGGATTTGGCTGAGAATAATTGACAAAAAAGTGCTGGTTTGCTATGATAGGAAAAAATAAAATGCGATGCAGGAGAGTAGTAGATGACACAGCAGCGAGATAAGGCGGGTGTGAGCTTATCAACGGAATCGAAGGCGCTCCGAAGGCAGCGGCAGGAAGTCTTTTAAGATGTGTAAAAGCCGTAATAGACAAAGCGGGCATAACGCCAATAAGGGTGGAACCGCGGGTTAGTACAAACTCGTCCCTGTAACAGTTAACTGTTGCAGGGATTTTTTATTTTTTTAGGAGGGAAGAATCATGACATTTCAGGAAATTATTTTTACACTGCAAACGTTTTGGGCAGAGCAAGGCTGCATTTTGCAGCAGCCGTACGACGTAGAAAAAGGAGCGGGCACGATGAATCCAGCCACCTTTCTGCGCGTATTAGGGCCGGAACCGTGGAACGTAGCCTATGTAGAGCCGTCCCGCCGGCCGGCCGATGGGCGGTATGGGGATAATCCGAACCGGCTGTATCAGCATCATCAGTTCCAGGTTATTTGCAAGCCGTCGCCGGACAATATTCAGGAATTATATTTGGAAAGTTTAAAACGGCTGGGGATTCATCCGGAAGAACATGATATCCGATTCGTAGAAGATAACTGGGAATCTCCGACGCTGGGCGCATGGGGACTGGGCTGGGAAGTATGGCTCGATGGCATGGAAGTAACGCAGTTTACATATTTCCAGCAGGTAGGCGGCATCGATGTGAAACCGGTTTCTGTAGAAATTACCTATGGATTGGAACGCTTGGCGATGTATATCCAGGGGAAAGAAAATGTGTATGATTTGGATTGGAATGAACGAGTGACATACGGCGATGTATTTCATCAGAATGAGTATGAACAGTCCATGTATAATTTCCAGCTTTCCGATGAAAAGCTGTTGTTCCATCTCTTTGATTTATATGAAGCAGAAGCCTATCGGGTTGTAAAGCTGGGTTATGTGCTGCCTGCCTATGATTATGTACTGAAATGTTCCCATACATTCAACTTGCTGGATGCACGCGGAGCGATCAGTGTCAGCGAACGGGCGGCGTTTATCGGACGCGTTCGCAGCATGGCTCGTATTTGTGCGAAAAACTATTTGGAACAGCGGGAAAAACTTGGGTTCCCTATGTTGAAAAAGGAGGACAAATAATAATGAGTAATTATATTCTTCTTGAAATTGGAACGGAAGAGATTCCTGCAAAATTTATGAGCGGATTGCTGGCGCAGCTTAAAGACAGTGCAGCGGCTCATTTTGCAGAAGCTAAAATAGAAACGGGCGCAATCCGGACGTACGGTACGCCCCGGCGCATGACCTTAATCGTAGAAGAAGCCGCGGAAAAACAGGCGGATACGGTAAGCAAAAATAAAGGACCTTCTTTAAAAATCGCGTTTGATGCAGAAGGAAATCCTACGAAAGCGGCTATGGGGTTTGCCCGCGGCCAGGGGATTGAGGTAGGACAGCTCATACAGGAAGACGGATACGTTTATGCGGTTGTAGAAAGCAAAGGGAAAGATACTAAAGCGCTGCTTCCAGAGATTTTATCCGATATTATTACTAAGATGACGTTCCCGAAAAGCATGCGGTGGGGGAATGAAGAAATGCGGTTTGTCCGCCCGATTCGCTGGATTGTGGCGCTGTGCGGCGAAGAAGTTATTCCGTTTGAAGTGGCGCATGTACATACTGGAAAAGTATCGATGGGCCATCGGTTCTTGAGCCAAGGTGCTGTAGAGATTCCGGCAGCGCAGGAATACTTGCGCATCATGGAAGAAAATTTTGTTATCGCAGATCCGGAAAAGAGAAAAGCGCTTATTTGGAAGCAGCTCCAGGCGTTGGCAGCGGAAAAAGGCGGCGTCGTAGAAATGGATGAGGAACTTTTGGAAGAAGTAAATTATCTGGTAGAGTATCCTACGGCACTGTGCGGCAATATCGATGCGGAATATTTGCAACTTCCCGATGCGGCAGTTATTACGCCGATGAAAGATCACCAGCGGTATTTTCCGGTAATCGATGGAAATGGAAAATTGATGCCGTATTTCCTTACGGTGCGCAACGGCGGGGAATATGCGCTTACGACGGTGCAGAATGGCAATGAACGCGTGCTGCGGGCGCGTTTGGACGATGCAAAATTCTTCTTCAATGAAGATAGAAAACAGAAATTGGAAGAACGGGTAGAAGGCCTAAAACGCATCGTATTTCAGGACGGTTTGGGCACGCTGTATGATAAGGCGCAGCGGCTGGAAGCGCTGACGATATTCTTGAAAGAGGAAACGGGTATGACTGAAGGTGTCTGCCCGGGCATGCTGCGTAGAGCCTCCTTGCTGGCAAAAGCGGATCTTCTGACCGGTATGGTAACGGAATTTACAGAACTGCAAGGCGTAATGGGGCGTGAATATGCACGCTTAGACGGCGAAAAAGAGGGTGTGGCGGAAGCGATCTTTGAACAGTATCTGCCGCGTTTTGCCGGGGATATCCTGCCTAAAACCAAATATGGTATTTTGCTGAGCTTGGCAGATAAGTTTGATACGATTGCCGCCATTTTCAGCCGCGGACTTATTCCTACGGGGTCGCAGGATCCGTTTGCATTGCGCCGGCAGACGATTGGGATTTTAAATATTATCAATGATGCCGGACTTCATATTGGGTTAAAACGAGTTTTTGAAAAGGTATTGGATCTGCTGCAGGCGGAAAATAAAGACGTTGTTATTGGGCAGCTTTATGAATTCTTCATGCTTCGTCTTCGCAATATGTATTTAGACGCAGGATATGACTACCGTTTAGCGGACGCCGTACTGGATATGGGCTGGGATGACGTGTGCGGTCTGACCTGCACGATTAAAGCGCTGAAAGAAGCGGATATTCTCCATCGGGAAGAACTGATTCAGACGTATACCCGCGTAGGAAATATTTCTAAAGATGCAGAAGCCGATGCTATTGATGAATCCTTGCTTCAGGCGGAAGAAGAAAAAGCACTGTATCAGGCGTATATGAGCATTCATGACGGCGTGATCCAGGCTGCCGGAAAATATGACTTTGAAAACGCTGCGGCATTGCTCGAATCTATCCATGAACCGATTCATAACTTTATGGAACATGTTATGGTTATGGTCAAAGAAGAAGATATCAAGGCAAATCGGCTGCATTTGTTAAAATCGGTTTTCAATCTGACAAACTGCTTCGGCAATATCTATAAATTAGGCTAAAAACTATTGGACAAACGAGGCGCTTTGTGATAAAATATCGCTGTTAATCAGGATAGTCCGCTGCCATTTTACGGTAAATGGTAAGAATATCTGAATTTAGGAGGATAAAAATGAACATTATCAACGTAATTGAACAAGAACAGCTTCGCAATGACATTCCGGAATTTCGCGTAGGCGATACGGTGCGCGTACACGTAAAAGTTGTCGAAGGCAACCGTGAACGTATTCAGGTATTTGAAGGTTTGGTAATCGCTCGTAAAAATGGCGGCGTAAAAGAAACCTTTACGGTTCGCCGTATTTCTTACAACGTGGGTGTAGAAAGAACCTTCCCGGTTCATTCCCCGCGTTTGGCTAAAATCGAAGTAATGCGCCGCGGTATTGTTCGCCGTGCAAAACTTCACTACCTGCGCAACCTTACTGGTAAAGCAGCTCGTATTCGGGAAAAACGCTAATCAAATAAAAAAGGACTGCTGCGGCAGTCCTTTTTTTGTAAGCATAGAGACAGGAGGAAGGGTATGATCATCAACTGGTATCCCGGGCATATGAAAAAGGCTCGGGAATTAATAGAAAAAAATATGAAAGTAATTGATGTGGTCATCGAACTGCGGGACGCCCGTATTCCGCTGAGCAGCAGCAACCCAGTGATCGAGGAAGTGACGCACAGCAAACCGCGTATTATTGTGCTGAATAAAGCTGATTTAGCGGATGCAGAAGTAACAAAAGCCTGGATTTCTTATTATAAAGAACAGGGAATACCGGCTATCGCACTGAACAGCAAAAGCCGCGCGCCGCTTAAACTGCTGGTACAGCAAGTATTGCAGTTGGCTTCGCCGGTTATTGAAAAATGGAAAAGCAAAGGAATGAAAGCCCGGAGCGTGCGTACGATCATTTTAGGAATTCCGAACGTAGGAAAATCCACGCTTATTAACACACTTGCCGGCGGCGCGTCTGCAAAGGCTGCCAATAAACCGGGGGAAACGAAAGGAAAACAGTGGGTACGCCTGCATCAAAATCTGGAGCTTTTGGATACGCCGGGGATCTTATGGCCTAAATTAGAAGATCAGCGTGGCGCGGCTAAACTAGGGGCGATTGGTTCTATATCAGATGATGTACTCGACATGGAATCCGTGGTACAGTTTTTAGTAGAAACATTGCTGCTTCATTATAAAGAGTCTTTTTGCGAGCGATATAAATTGACGGACGATGATTGTGCTAAAGGCGCAGCTGCCGTTATAGAAATCATTGGAAGAAAACGAGGCTGTCTGATTAAAGGCGGAGAAATAGATTTAGAGAAAGCCCGCAAATTGATTTTAAAAGAGTTCCGCGATGGAAAATTGGGGCTTGTTTCTATAGACTATCCGAACGAACAGCAAGAGGCAGAGTATGAATAGATCGGTAAAAGAGATCCAGGAGCTTCTAAAGGGAGAGGAACTTTCGTTTGATCTGCTGATGGAAATAGAACAGGACAGCAGAGTATCCGTCCAGAAATTATACGGCACCTATATCCGGCGCAAGCAAAAAGAGCTGAAAGAATTGGCTCGGCTGAAA
>OHAY01001765.1_pt1 | contig 18873 bp, 14 predicted proteins | sample 1577191 | NCBI WGS metagenome assembly OHAY01 (sample SAMEA3541504, study PRJEB24748) | human gut metagenome | biome: human gut; feature: human-associated habitat; material: faeces | place: China | collected 2012 | reverse complement strand
CGGAAAGAATAAACAGCATTCCGAGACATTCATTGTCGCTGCTGTGAACGAACGCACCCTTTTTATAATGACGGACAAAGGCACTTCGGCGTAGTGTGTCCATTTCGCGTTCGGTCAAGGATGACCAGAACGGAAGTTGTGTCAGTGTGCGTTCCATATCAATGGCAGCTATGCTTGCCGCAGCCGTGGTCACCGCAGGAGTGACCAGCCTCGCCGTGCTCGTGGTCATAGTGGTCACAGTGAATGTTGGGATCGTAGCCCAAACTTCCGCTGAGCAATGCGCTCACCGCCGCGTCAGCGTCCCCGCTGACACCGCCGTAGAGCTTGATGCCCGCTTCGGCGAGTGCTGCCTGCGCACCGCCGCCGATGCCTCCGCAAACCAAAGTGTCCACACCGTGCTGCATTAGGAAACCCGCCAGTGCGCCGTGACCACTGCCGTTGGTGTCAACGACTTTCGCATGAGTGATTTTGCCGTCCACAGCTTCATAAAGCTTGAACTGCTCGGTGTGACCGAAGTGCTGAAAGATTTGACCGTTTTCATAGGCAACTGCAATTTTCATAATGGAATCTCCTTTGCAAGTTTTGCCTGATTTTTCCATGTTGGCTCTCTGCATCCGGCAGCAACGGCCGCAGTGAGCTGCCTCCTGTCCTCCGCAGATGCGGTAGTTTCCCCCGGTGATGTGCAGCGGTTTCCCGTGGACAAGACACGCTGCGATCTTGCGCCGTGCGCTTTCGTAAATCTCCTGCACGGTAGAGCGGGAAATGTCCATTTGAGCGGCACACTGCTCGTGGGTTTGCTGCTCCAAGTCAACCAGCCGAATGACCTCGTATTCGTCCAGCGTCAGCAGGATCGGCTCGGTATTCTCGCACCCGTTGGGGCAGAAGGTATCAACTTGTGGTGCGCCACAAATCCGACGGCACCGTGGCGGTCTTGGCATGGACGCGTTCCTCCTTTTATTTTCGGTATATACCGATTATAACATCTCACGCAGAAAAATCAATACAGATTTTTTAAAAGCCGCTGTAATGCTTATCAGAATCTCAAATATAAATATGGAAATCGACATTTTTGGTGCAGAGGATATTCATATCTCCAAGCTGTGTGTCGGATGCATGAGTTTCGGCAAGGCAGGGACCAGAATCCCGCGGATGGCAGCCGGAAATGCAGCGCCGTCCCAATCAACGGCTTTTCTGTTTCCGGTATTCCGTTGGGGTTAATATGAAATATGAGAAATGGCAATGGGTAAGAAATGATCGGCAGAATATATTTCTGATAAATCAGGCTGTCGCAAGGGGCAATAAAAGAAGGCATAAATACAAAATTGGGAATGAGGGCTTTTGAGGGAGAATAAAGGCGATGGAGTACCTTTGTATTAATGAATATGCCATTTCCTTCGGTTAAATGAAATTGGTCTTCTCCAATCCACAAAGTAACAGTTCCGGATTCAATATAAATAAACTCCAATTCAGTATGCCAGTGCCATTCGATGCCATTTTTGGCAGAAAGTAGAGCTGCCGCCCAGCAAAAATATTTGCTAATTCGGCGTAGACCTCACGGTGGAGAAGCCCGTTTTCCTCCATCGCCCGGAGCTGGGCGGTCAAAACCTTCTGAGACACATTGCCTACGGACTTTTTCAGCTCCCTGAACCGCTTCGTTCCCGGCAGCAGGTCACGCAGGATCAGCACCTTCCACTTGTCCTGACCAAAGGCAAACGGGAAGTGACAGAAGATGATGAGAGAGAAGCGATGCTCTTGACTTTTCTTCAAAAAAGTTTTACTATCAAATCATTATTAGATAGTATCAAAAACTAGATATCGGGGTAACGTAAAAAAGAAATGGTTTGAAAGTTGAAGAAAGGCAGGGGCGATCAGGACATGAATAAGAAAGCATGGAAAGCGGGTGCGGTATCGGCACTGGCAGTTGGAGCGGGGCTGGCGGCAGCGGCGTCGAAGCGGAAAAAGGCAGGAAAAGTGGTTAAGTCGGCTTCGGATTACCGGAATACGGAACGCGGCAGCCAGGAGAAAAACAGCAAGGGAATTTATTATTCGAAGGGAAATTATGAGGCGTTTGCGCGCCCGGAGAAACCGGCGGGAATCGAGGGCAAATCGGCTTATATCGTCGGAAGTGGCTTGGCTTCTCTGGCGGCGGCGTGTTTTCTTGTGAGAGACGCACAGATGCCGGGAGAAAATATCCATATTCTGGAGGCGATGGAGGTAGCAGGCGGTGCATGTGACGGTATTCAGGATCCGACCCGTGGATATGTGATGCGCGGCGGTCGCGAGATGGAGGATCATTTTGAGTGCCTGTGGGATCTGTTCCGCAGCATCCCGTCCCTGGAGGTGCCGGGGGCATCAGTTCTCGATGAATATTACTGGCTGAATAAACACGATCCGAACTACTCGCTCTGTCGTGCGACGGTCAACCGAGGCGAGGACGCACACACGGACGGCAAATTCCGCTTGAGCCAGAAAGGCAGCATGGAGATCATGAAGCTGTTCTTCACGAAGGATGAGGATCTGTATGACAAATCCATTGAGGATGTGTTTGATAATGAGGTGTTTGATTCGGATTTCTGGCTGTACTGGAGAACAATGTTTGCGTTTGAAAATTGGCACAGTGCATTGGAGATGAAACGGTATTTCCAGCGTTTTATCCACCACATCGGCGGACTTCCGGATTTCTCGGCACTCAAATTTACGCGTTACAACCAGTATGAGTCGCTGATTCTGCCGATGCAGAAATATCTGGAGGCGGCAGGCGTCCAGATCCAGTTTGGCACCGAGGTTACGAATGTGCGGTTTGACATCCGGGGTGAGAAAAAGGTTGCGAAGGCGATCGAGTACGTGAAGGGCGGCGAGAAGAAGGAAATCGCGTTGACTGAGGATGATTTTGTCTTTATTACGAACGGAAGCTGTACTGAGGGAACGATCTACGGCGACCAGAATCAGGCACCGGTAGAAGGTGCGGAAGTGCGTACCAGCGGCTGCTGGAGTCTGTGGCGTCAGATTGCTGCGCAGGATCCGGCATTTGGACATCCGGAGAAATTCTGCTCGGATATCCAGAAGACGAACTGGGAGTCTGCGACGGTCACGACTTCGGATGAGACAATCATTTCCCAGATCCGCAAGATTTGCCGCAGGGATCCGAGAAGTGGACGCGTCGTAACAGGCGGTATCGTGAGCTGCCGTGATTCAAGCTGGCTGCTTAGCTGGACGATCAACCGTCAGGGACAGTTCAAAGCGCAGAATAAGGACGAGATCTGCGTCTGGGTATACAGTTTATTTACGGATGTACCAGGCGATTATGTGAAGAAGCCGATGCGCGCCTGCACGGGCAAGGAGATCACCGAAGAATGGCTGTACCATCTCGGAATCCCGGAGGATCAGATCGAGGAACTGGCCGAGAACCATGCGAACTGTACGCCGACGATGATGCCGTATATTACAGCATTCTTTATGCCGCGGCGTGCCGGAGACCGCCCGGACGTTATCCCGGATGGATGTGTCAATGCGGCATTTCTGGGGCAGTTTGCGGAGACCCCGCGTGATACTATTTTCACGACCGAGTATTCCGTCCGCACCGCGATGGAAGCGGTGTACGGCTTGTGCGGCGTAGACCGCGGCGTACCGGAGGTATGGGGAAGTGTCTACGATATCCGCGAGCTTCTGGACAGCACGGTCAAGCTGATGGACGGCAGATCGCCGCTGGAAATGAAGCTGCCGATGCCGCTTGAAGCACTCAAAAAGCCGATTTTCCGGAAGATTGACAAGACGGTGGTTGGAAAGCTGCTGCGCGATCACGGCGTGCTGAAAGACTGGATGGTGTAAGAGACTGAGGAACGCAGGTGTTACTGGACACGTATGCGTGAACAGTAACACGCAGGTAAATATGGCTGCGTTAGATAAAGGAAGACAGGCTGTCACAAACAGAAGGCCCCGGACGGAAAACGTTCGTTTGGCATTCGTGTGGCAGCCTTTTTTGTGTAACAGGAAATTGTCGTGAGGCACATTCTTTTTCACTTGCCCGTTTTTCTCTGACATGATACAATAAAGATTGGCGTAAATGTAGAAAATTTGAGAAGAAAACGATTTTGAAAAGGATCGTTTGATAGATGTGAGGGAAAATAGATGGATTATTTACTTTGTATCCCGGCGCGGGAGACAAATACGAGAGAGAATTGTGAGAAAATACATAATGTTCTGGCGCGCATGTCCGATACCTACAAACTGCGGATTGTACCGGAACCGGTTAAGAATAAGCAGTTTCCATGTCCGCCGTATTACAAGAAATACCGGATCTACAAGCCGGTAAAGGAACGCGATACGAACGGAGAGGCATATCTGGAAAAAGAAGAGGAAGAGATGCTCTTGAGTTCCTGCAAGACGGAGGAAGAGCAGGAACTGATGAAAAGCTGTATCTATGCGTACCAGTATTCGGCGGCGATCGTACTTAAAAGCTTCCGGGAGAAGGAAAAGAAAAATAAGATGCAGGTTCGACCTCTTTCGGAGCGGACACAGGCGCCAAGAGGCGTAAGTGGTCCGAATAGGGGAACACGTCTGGAAACACCGGAAAAAGCCGAAAAGCCGGAACAGGAGCGCAGCGCACAAGAACGTCCGTCTGGCAGTGACAGACCGGAACGATCGGAGAGAAGCTATCGGAACCGTACAGCGGATCGTGCTGCAGAGGGGAATACCGAGCGCACGCAGGGCAGAGAGAAAGCTTGCTCAGAGAGAGAGAAGGCAGCGCGTGTTTCAGGAGCCGAGAGAGCAGCGGACAGACGTAGCGGAAACCGCGCGGTGCCGGAAAATGAGAAACGGGAAGACCGCCCGGCTTCTGGAAGACGGGAGCGGTTTGAGCGCCGTTCACTGCGCAGAGGAGAACGACCAGAAGTGGAGAAAAATGAGGTCGTGAGAGAGCCGGCGCAGGGCGAACTTCCGTTCCGCGCTCACATGGAGACAGGCAGCCTCCCGGCGTTCCGGGATACGGCAGCAACGGTGCCTGTACAGCCGATACAGCGGAAGAAAGAAGGTTATATGCCGATGGAGCGCAAACCGGCCGCGCAGACGCAGGAGCCGGAACCACAGGTGTAAGGTATGTGACAGAAACAGAACGATAAAATTAAATCACAGAATTTATAGAATGGCATCGAAACAATAAGAGTTCCGATGCCATTTGAGCATCAAACAGGACTATGCTTTCCATTTCTTTATTCCAACCATTCAGTTCTAATCCCCCCTATTTTCCGCATATGAATAAATGCAGTCTGTGAAAAGTACAGAACAGGGACAGAAAAAGGGGGAAATGCGCATGTATGAGAACCGGACGGTGGAAGAGGTGTGCAGGGAGTTTTCGGTCGATTTGCGGACAGGCTTATCGGCGGCGGAAGTGGAGGTGCGGCAGCGCCATTATGGGGAAAATGAGCTGCGGGAAGCACCACCGCGGAGTCTGATTGTGCGCATCGGGGCACAGCTTTGCGACTCCCTGATTTTTGTGTTGTTTGCGGCAGCCGGGATCTCCCTGCTTTTGGGCGAGTACGGCGATGCGGGGGTAATTCTGGCGGTTGTCGTATTAAATGCCACGGTGGGCGTGATTCAGGAGGGGAAGGCGGAGAAAGCGCTCGAATCCTTAAAACGGATGACGCAGCTGGAGGCGGTTGTGATCCGGGAAGGAAAAGAGCGGGAGATTGCCGCGCGGGAGCTGGTGCCGGGGGATCTGGTCGTGCTCGATGCCGGGCGGCAGGTTCCAGCCGACCTGCGTCTTACCGAGACGGCTGAAATGCGGGCAGAAGAATCAGCGCTGACCGGCGAATCGCGGGCGGTTGAGAAAAACAGCCATTTTTTAGCTGCCGGTGCGCTTCCGGTGGCAGAGCGTAAAAATGAGACATTTATGACTTCTTACGTGACGGCAGGGAGGGGAAAGGGAATTGTCATCGCCACCGGCATGAATACGGAGGTAGGGCGGATTGCCTCTCTGATCCGCGAGGCGCCGGAGGAGGAGACACCGTTGCAAAAAAGGCTGTCGGATCTGGGGAAACTATTGAGTATTCTTACGATCGGGCTGTGCGTTTTATTATTTGCCCTCGCCGTCTGGCAGAAGCGCGACGTGATGGAAATGCTGCTCACTGCGATTTCCCTGGCGGTAGCTGCCGTGCCGGAGGGGCTTCCGACGACGGTGACGATTGTGCTGGCGCTGGGAGTGACGAAAATGGCGCGGGCTGGCACGATCGTGCGCCGTCTTCCGTCCGTGGAAACACTGGGGGCAGTCAGCGTGGTCTGCTCAGATAAAACGGGCACGCTGACGAAAAATGAGATGACGGTGACGACATGTTATGTAAATCGACAGGAGTATACGGAACAGGAATTGGCGCGCTCTAAGGAAAGAGAAGTGGGAAAACGGCTTCTGGAGGTATTTGCGCTGTGCAGCGATGCCGGGGAGACGGTGGGGGATGCCACCGAGCGGGCGCTGTACGGATTTTGTGAAAATTGTGGTGTTTCTCCGGAGCATCTGCGTCGGAGATATCCGCGGAAAGGGGAGATTCCCTTTGATTCGGATCGGAAGAGAATGACGACGGTGCATGAGCAGGGAGAAAACTGGATTTCTTGTGTAAAAGGGGCGCCGGATGTGATTCTTAAAAGGTGTCGTTATGAGATGGAAGAGGACAAAATTGTGCCGCTGACCAGGGAGAGGCGGACAGAGATTGAGGCGGAGATCACGCGTATGTCCGCGCGTGCCCTGCGAGTACTCGCGGGGGCGTATAGGGAGCTTCAAACAGGAAAAATGCCGGATGGAAAGAGGGAGAAACAGATGGGACAGCTGGAACAGAACCTGATATTTCTGGGGCTGGCAGGCATGATGGATCCGCCGAGGGAGGCAGCAGCCGGGGCAGTTGAGGCATTTCGCAGGGCATCTGTGCGGACGGTCATGATCACTGGAGATCATGCAGACACGGCGCTTGCGATCGCCAGGCAGCTGGGGATTGCCAAACGGCGGGAAGAATGCATGACGGGGGCGCAGCTGGAAACGCTGGATGAGGGAGCTCTGGAGGAACGAATCGGTTCTGTATCAGTCTTTGCACGGGTGTCGCCCGAACATAAAGTCCGGATTGTGCGGGCTTTAAAACGCGCCGGGTGCGTGACGGCGATGACCGGGGACGGCGTAAATGATGCGCCGGCGCTTAAATCAGCCGATATTGGGATCGCGATGGGAAAAGGCGGCACCGATGTGGCGCGGCAGGCGGCGGATATGATTTTGACGGATGATAATTTTGCGACGATCGAGAGGGCAATTGAGGAAGGGCGCGGCATCTATGAAAATATACGAAAATCTATACTGTTTCTGCTTTCCTCCAATCTGGGGGAGATTTTAACCATGTTTGCCGCCGTTGCTATCGGAATACCGGCGCCGCTGGGAGCCGGGCACATCCTTTGGATCAATCTGATTACGGATTCGCTTCCGGCGTTGGCACTCGGCATGGATGGAAACGACCGGGAAAACTTGATGCGTCAGCCGCCGCGCCGGACGGGCGAGTCGCTGTTTGCCGGAGGCGGATGGTTTTGCATGGCATTTTACGGGTGTCTGATTGCAGCGGTCACGCTGGGGGCATTTTTCAGCAGACAGGAGCTTTTGCGGGCGCAGACGTATGCATTTACCGTTCTGGGACTGTCGGAGCTCTTTCACGCGGTCGGCATGCGCTCGCTCACGGGCTCGGCATTTTCGCGCAGTCTTGGGAAAAATCCGCTGATGCTTGCGGCATTCCTTGTGGGGATTCTGATGCAGGTTGCGGTGACGGAGATTCCTTTTTTGATGAAACTCCTTCACACGGTGCGGCTGCACCCGGCAGAGTGGCTGGCGCTTCTCCTGTTATCCGCCACGCCGCTGTTAGTGCATGAACTTCTAGCATTTTTTTTTCGGAAACGGCGTTGATACAGCGAAAATGCAGTTTACAGACAAGTGTTTTTGAAGCTGAATGCATTGGCAAAATCCCGTTACTGTTTCCGGGTAGGCACTTTTGGAACCGAAAGTGCCGTAAGAAAACGTGGTGGCAGCAGGAATTTGCCGTATTTAAATGCGAAGCCACGGCAAATTCCGTTACTGGGCACGTATGCGCGAACAGTAACACGCGGCAGGAGATTGAGCAGATTTCGAAAACAGGCTTGTTCTTTTGGACAAAAAAACTTATAATAAAATGGAGTCCAAGCTGATTTTGTCAGAAAAGTATAAAAAGTTGCTGTCCGCAGACTGGCATTATTGAAGCCTGAGGTGCCGCATGAAATTAGAATGGCAGCAATCATAGATACATAGGAAGATGAGGGAAGAGATGAGGGAGAAACAGACGAGAGAGGACGCCTCCGGCGTTCGAAAGAAACCGGCAGCTTCATCCGCACGATCTTCGGGCAGGCGGGGCACCGCAAAGAAAAGCGGGAAAATCTATGTCGGCAAGCAAAAGAAAGCGGGCAAAAATAACAGCCGGAGCGGTGGGCAGATCGTGTTCCATGCGATGGCAAGGATCTTTGGAACCATGTTCAAGACGCTTCTGGTGTGTCTGGTACTGCTGGTGATTGGCGGTGCCGGATTTGGCGCATATAAGCTGATTCCGCTCTATGAGGACTATAAAAGCCAGATAGAGGGAGTGGTGGAAAACAGTACGCTGGATACATTCCGTTTGCAGGAGGCAAGTTATATTTATGATTCCAACGGTAATGTGCTGGCGAAGCTGACGGGAGACGAGGATTCCAGTTATTTGAAGTATGACCAGATACCGCAGAATGCAGTCAACGCATTTGTGGCGATCGAGGATCGGACGTTCTGGGAAAATCCAGGCATTGATATAAAAGGTATTTTCCGTGTCGCAGTCAATTACTTTTTGACTGAGGGAGCAGAAAAGCACGGCGCGAGTACGATCACCCAGCAGTTAGCGAGAAACCGTTTTCTGACCCGCGAGGTGTCGATGGAGCGGAAGATCAAGGAGATGCTGATTTCCTTAGATCTGACGAAGAAATACACCAAAGAGCAGATTATGGAGTTCTATATCAATGATATCAGCTTCGCGAACACATACTACGGGCTTCAGGCGGCTGCAAGAGGTTATTTTGGCAAGGATGCGGATGAACTCTCCTTGAGCCAGACGGCATATTTGTGTGCGATTCCGAACTCGCCGACGTATTACAACCCGTACCGTCATCCGGAAAATGCGCTGACACGCCGCGATAAGATTCTGGAAGATATGCTGAGTATGGGATTTATTACGGAGAAAGCGTGTGAAGAGGCAAAGGCGGAGGAGATCACGGTCAACCGCCAGAGAGTGCCGCTGCACAACTATGAGACGACGTATGCGATCGACTGTGCGATTCGCTATCTGATGCGCCGTGACGGCTTTGAATTCCAGTATGGATTCCGCAGCGACGAGGCTTACAAAGAGTACAATGCCAATTACAACGAGGTGTACAACCAGGAGCGCGATGCGCTCTACACGGGCGGCTATAACCTTTATACCTCGTTGGATCCGGACAAGCAGACGATCCTGCAGGATGCATTAGATGGAGTTTTGTCCTTTGATGGCAATACATCCGAAAACGGCGTTTACAAGCTGCAAGGCGCGTCCACCGTTATTGACAACAAGACGAACCGCGTTGTGGCGATTGTGGGTGGACGCAGTCAGGAGACGGATACCTACACATTAAACCGTGCGTTCCAGAGCCCGAGACAGCCGGGAAGTTCTATCAAACCGTTGATCGTGTATACACCGGCACTGGAAAATGGTTACACATCGGAAACAAAGATTCCGAATATCGATATTGACGCGGCGAAGCAGAAGGGCGTGGATGTGAAGTCCCTTTCCGGCGAGAGGCTGGTGCTTCGAAATGCGGTCGAGCGAAGTAAAAATGGTGTGGCATGGTATATCTATGATGATATCACACCGGATGTCGGCATGGCATATTTAACCCAGATGCGCTTCGCGAGCGTGCAGGCGGCGGACTATTATCCGGCGACCTCCCTGGGCGGCTTTACCACCGGTATGACGACCGAGGAGATGGCGGGCGCTTATGCAGCGCTGTCAGACCGGGGACAGTACCGCGAACCGACCTGTATTATCAAGATGATCAATAACCAGGGCGAAGATATTTTTGAAGATTATGAATCGGTTCAGGTTTACCAGGAGAGCAGCGCCGTGATGATGACCGATATTTTAAAGGGAGTTGTCACAAAAGGTACGGCGGCATCGATGGGGTGGAGCGGCAATATAGAGGCGGCCGGAAAGACCGGTACGACCAACGGCAGCCGTGACGGCTGGTTCTGCGGCATGACGCCATATTATACGATGACGGTCTGGGTTGGCTACGACCAGCAGAAGACACTTTCCAGCCTGTACGGCGGCACGTATCCGGCGAAGATCTGGAAAAATGCGATGGAAAAGATGGTAGAGGGGCTTCCGGCGGCGTCCTTTGATACCCCGGAGACGGACAATGGACGCGGAGAAGGAACCTATCTGGCAGGTCATCCGGATGCATTTGAAATCACAACCAGCGGATATAACGCGGCGAATTTCAGAAGGGATCATTTGCTCTCGGATGAGGCGGCGAAGCTTCTGGAGTCTGCAAAGAGCGGCGATTCCGGCCGCAGCAGCAAGGAGTTAAAAGAAGACGCCAGCGCCAAGATCGAGCAGATCAAGAGCGAATCCATCAAAGAGCGGATGCAGCGGATCCACAAGACGGGTACGGCAGGAAAACGGTATTCAGCCCCGGCGGTGGTGCCGGAAACAACTGCCGAGACAGTTGAAGAACCGGCAGAATCTAGCACGACGATCGTGCCGGCAGGACCGGGCAGCGACATCGGACCAGGACACGGTCCGGCGCAGGAACCGGCAGTGGGTCCGGCGGCGGAGATTGGGCAGTAAAGAATTGAAAATGAGAAGAGTCATTTGATGCAGAGACATTAAATGGCTCTTCTTTGTTTTGTAGAAAAGAATTGTTCTATGAAATCTGTTCAAGATTTATGTGGAATCAATGGCGGAAGAATATTTGAATGAGAATAAAATTGACCGATTGTTTATGCAATAAGGGAAATATGGGGGAAAATGGATTGGAAATGTACAATACAATGAAATAAAACATGATAAAAGATCAATACGATTTAAAGTTCGTCAAATAAAATCAGAAAACGACTTGAAAATAAAAAAATAAAGTGCTAATATATCAGTAAGATATCTGAGATATATTAAAGAAAACAAAGTGCATGTACTAATAAAAGATTAAAAAAGAAAGGAAGGAAAAAGAGTATGGGCGACAAAATCAGATTTGGTATTATCGGCGGCGGTATGGCAGGTCCGTTAAATGCAGGAGCACTTCGGGATATCCCGGAAGCAGAGGTTGTTGCATTCTGTGACGTGAAAGAGGATGTGGCAAAGGAATTCAGCAAAGAGTACAATATTCCGTCTTATTACACGGATTATAAAGAGATGCTGAAACGAGATGATATCGATGCTGTCTGTGTAGTAACACCTCCATTCCTGCATGAGCAGATGGTTGTGGACTGTGCGAAGGCTGGCAAACACGTAATGTGTGAGAAACCAATTTCTGTCGATTGTAATGCAGCTGACAGGATGATTGCAGCATGTAAAGAAGCGGGCGTTAAATTTGGTGTTATCTTTATGTACCGTTTCATGGATCAGGCTCAGCTGATCAAGAAAGCGCTGGATGAAGGCAAGCTTGGTAAACTTCTTTCGGTTGATTGTTCTGGAAAATGCTTCCGAAGCGATGAATACTATGCTTCCGGTGCATGGAGAGGTACATGGAAAGGTGAGGGCGGCGGTTCCCTGATTAGCCAGACCGTTCATTTTATTGACTTAATGCTTTATTTAGTCGGCGATGTAGAGAGACTGACTGGTAATTATATGACAACCCTGCATCCGGATATTGAAGTAGATGACGTAGCCAACGCAATATTCAAATTTAAGAATGGGGCGTTGGGAAGCCTGGTAAGTAGTAGTGCAGTCCGTCCGGGTTATCCGCGTCACATCGAAATCCATGGTGAAAAAGGTACGATCAAGATTGTGGAAGAAGAGATCGTAGAATGGAAAGTAGAAGGCATGAACGAGGATGATTACCTGACCAAGGTAAAAGTTGACTCTGGTGATACAGCAACGGGTGCTGGCTATGTGGCAACCGAAAATCACAGAAGACAGCTTACTGATTTCATCCATGCGATCAAAGAAGATCGTGAGCCGATGGTAGACGGCGTAGAGGGAAGAAGAACACTTGAATTTATCCGTGCGATTTATCAGTCGAGCGACCTTGGTAAAGAAGTGCATTTCCCGATCCAGGAAGATGAAAAATACGGAAAGAAGACAGCTTGGTAATAAGGAGGTATAGATTATGGAAAAGAAGATGTATACAGAGACGTTGGAAAAGGTTCGCAATGATTATGCGGTTCGCAATATTGATAAATTAGAGGCAGCGATCAAAGCCGGTGATATGGAAAAAGCGCTGGAGCTGCACAAATTAAATGTAGAGAAAAAGACAGGATTTCACCATTTCGCAGTCCGCTGGGTAAATCAGACATTACGCAATTTCAAGAAATGGGCACCGGATGAGGCGATCTTTGAATGTATGGAAGACTATGCATTATGGTGCTATCCGCCATGTCTGCAGGACTGGATGGAGAAATATAAAGCGGGTCAGGCTACATATAAAGATTTCCCAATGGAAGATTTCCTGGAGAACCGTGCAGTATTATGGTCTGCTCTTCATGATAACGGCGATCAGATTTGGGAAGAGGATGAGGAGAAGATTACCTTTACACTTCCGCGTTGTAACAGCGGCGGCTGGCTGGTAACCGAATGTCAAGACAAGGTACAGACTTTAGATAAACCGGATCCAAGAGCTTATAATAAGGAAGAATTCCAGTGCTACTGCCTGAACTGTACAACCATGTGGGAGTTTGGTTGGTACAAATGGTTTGGATGGCCATTATTCATTATGGATGTGCCGACTATCGGCAGTGACGGTAAGTGCGTGATGGTTATGTACAAAGATCCGAAAGATATCCCGGATTCTTACTATGAGAAACGCGGCTTAGAGAGAAAGATCTAATAAAAAACCGGCGGCAGTTTCACCGGCTGCCGCCTTTGTAAAAACTATCCAGGAAAGGGGGATACATTATGAAAGAAAAGGGGAACCCACTTCTCCAGATAATTCGAAATGTAAATGATGCGGTAGTAGTTGTTCTTTTCCTTGCGATGACAATTACAGTTATTATTCAGGTTTTTTTTCGTTTTGTAATACAGAGTCCTCTTAGATGGACCGAAGAATTAGCGAGATATCTGATGATATGGCTGGTATTGATGGCATCGGCGATTGCGATGAGAAATCGTTCTCACCTTCAGGTAGATGTTCTGACATCTGCACTTCCGCAAAAGCCGAAACGCATTTTGACCGCGATTGTAGATCTTTTAACGATTGTTTTCTTATGTATTATGACATATTTCGGGTTCAAAGTAGTACAGTCTACGACGGCTCAGACGTCTCCGGCGATGCAGATTCCGATGGCTTTGATTTACGCGGCATTCCCAACCGGTGGAGTTTTGATGATTATGGAACAGCTCCTTACCTTTATCGAACGCTTAAAAAACAAGAATGCACCGGAAGAACCGAGAGAATTTATAGATTAGTAAAGGAGGCTGCGATATGTTAGGATTTTTATTTATCTGTATTTTGTGTCTGTTTCTAATCGGAGCCCCTATTTTTGTTGCACTCGGAATGGGAACGACACTTTCGATTATGCTTGAGGGAAATTTCCCATTGGTTCTGGTACCGCAGAGAATGTTTGCGGGTCTTGACAGCTGGCCGATCATGGCGATTCCGATGTTCATGCTGGCAGGAAATCTGATGGATCAGGGCGGTATGTCCAAACGGATTGTAGATTTTGCAAGTGCGTCGATCGGCTTTGTAAAAGGAAGTCTGGCGATGGTAGCCGTACTGGCATCCATGATTTTCGCGGCAATTTCCGGTTCAGCAACGGCTGGAACAGCAGCAATCGGTTCGATCATGACGCCTGCATTTAAAGAAAAAGGCTATAACATGAGTTTCGTAACGGTTCTGCTCTCAGCAGCAGGAAGTATCGGACCGATTATTCCGCCAAGTATCTTAATGGTTCTGATTGGATATTCCACAGGTGCATCTGTTGGTCAGTTATTCCTCGGAGGCGCTATTCCTGGAGTTATGATTGGTGTGGCACTGATGGTCTACTCCTATATTCACGCTTCCAGGGGCGGAGATGCATATATCCAGACAACCAAGTTTGATCCGAAAGAAGTACGGAGAACGATGTTTTCTGCACTTCCTGGTTTAGGACTTCCGATTATCATTATCGGTGGTATCATCAGCGGTATCTTTTCTGCAACTGAAGCAGCGGCTGTGGCGGTTGTCTATGGCTTCCTGGTAGGTATGTTTATTTACAAAGAAATTACATTGAAAGATTTACCTGGTATTTTTGTTAAGTCCGCGCAGACAGCGGCTGGCATCATGATTATCACAGGCTGCGCTTATATCTTTGCATGGTTTATCACAGCAAAACAGCTGCCGCAGCTCTTAATCCAGGTTATGAATACATTCATCACAAGTAAGACTGCATTCCTTATTTTCTTAAATATTGCGCTGTTCTTAGTTGGAATGTTTATGGAAAGTTTCTCTGCAATTATCGTTTTAATGCCGATCTTATTCCCGGTAGCAACCGCTTATGGAATCGACCCGATTCACTTTGGTGTTATTGTCTGCATCAACCTGGCGATTGGATACGTAACACCGCCTTATGGAGCAACTTTATTCGTTGCCTGTGGATTGACCGGCAAGAGTGTAAGAGAGGTATTCCCGTTTGTAATTCCTACGATTCTTGCAATGTTAGTTGTACTGATTATTGTTACATATCTCCCGCAGACCTATTTATGGCTGCCGCAGTTAATGGGATAAGAAGATGAAATGAAAGGAGGATTTATTGATATGAAGAAAAATGTGAAACGGTTTGTAAGCATGACGATGGCGATGCTGGTGGCAGCTGGCTCTCTGGCAGGATGTGGAGGAGGCGGCAGCGCTTCCACAGGAGAGTCCGCAAAGGCAGCGGCTAATACAGGCGGTTCATCCGGTGGTGCGGTGACCGTAAAGGTTTCCTTATCACAGGCAGCAACCGAACCTCCGGTAAAAGCAGCGGAATATTTTAAAGAGATTGTGGAAGAGCGATCCAATGGCGAAATTAAAGTAGAAATATATCCGGATAACCAGCTTGGCAATGAGCGAGATGTCATTGAGGGTATGCAGCTTGGCACCGTAGAGATGGCGATGACGTCGGTAGCGCCGTTCTCCAGCTTTGTTCCATCTGTTAATATATTCTGCCTTCCGTTCCTCTGGAGAGATAAGGAACATATGTATTCCGTTCTGGACTCTGACGAGATTGGAATGTCCTATAGCGGTGACTGTGAGGAGAAAGGCTTCCATCTGATGGGCTTCCTGGATTTGGGAACCAGACATATCATGACAACGCAGAAGACGATCAACAGTATCGAGGATTTAAAGAATCTCAAGATCCGGACCATGGAAAATCAGGTACAGCTGGATTCCTTTACCGCATTCGGCGCAAGCCCGCTGCCGATGGCATACGGCGAATTATACACAGCGCTGCAGCAGAACATTATTGACGGTGCAGAAGCGGCCAATACAAACTATTATTCCAAGAAGTTTTATGAGGCAGCGCCGCACTGGGCAATGGTTGGATGGACCAACGACTTAGGTATCTGCGTAGTTGCTAAGAATTTCTATGATTCTCTTTCGGACGAGCACAAACAGATTATCGATGAGTGCACCAAAGAAATGATCGATAAAGAGAGAGAACTTTATACAGCATCTGAGGATGAGTGCTTGGAACTGTTAAAGGGAGAGGGCATCGAAATCACAGAGCCGGATCGCGAACCATTTATCGAGGCAGCCCAGAGCGTATATGATCAGTGGGGCGATAAAGTAGGCGGAAGAGATAAAATTGACGCAATCGTTAATTTTGGAAAATAAAATGTGTTCAGTGACAGAGAAAGGCAAAGGTGTATATGGGATTTGATTATCAAAGTTTTTTGAATGACAAGATTTTTGAAGAATTAAACAAGATAAAAGCCTTTTCTCCGGAGGTTATTGAGCAGGAAGCGGCGGCGCGAAAAAAACCGGGATTTCCGCATGATAAGCTGGTATTTGCGGCAGCGGATCACAATGCCAGAATGATCAATGAGTACAAAGGAAATCCGATTGGTTTAAGTAATAGGCGGGAGTATTTATCCCGCCTGGTGCGGATGCTGCAGAGTGATCAGATTGATGGAATCGAGGCGACACCGGATATTATTGAAGATTTATTTATCCTCAATAAGTTGCAGCGGGAACGTGGAGAAAAGGCGTTTCTGGATGGGAAGATGCTGGTTGGCACTGTGAACCGGGGCGGTCTGAAAAATACGGTATGGGAGATGGACGATATGCCGTCCTGTTATACAGTCGATCGCCTAGTGAAACTTCGGATGGACGGTGTAAAGTTTATGATCCGTCTGAATCCGATGGATGAGCGAAGCAAATATACGGTTCGGTACTGTGCAGAAGCTGTCAATGCAGCAGAGTCAGCTGGTCTTCCAATTTTTATCGAGGCGCTGTATGTAGAAACGACGGAAACGGGGTTTACGATGAAGACGGATTCAGAGAGTCTGTGTAAGGTAGTCGGCGTGGTAGGCGCTCTTGGCTGCCGTGCATCCGGCAAATGGATTGAAGTTCCGCTGAATCATGAATATGCAGTTCCGACGGCGGCGACCACCTGTCCGGTGCTGGTAGTTCCAGACGAGGTAAAGAGTGAGCCGATTGAGGTTGTAGAAGAGTACACGAAAGAGATCGGAATCAGCAGCAATATCCGCGGAATCTTGCTGGGACGAAATGTTATGTACAATGAATCGGATCCGCTTCCAATCGCGGAAGCGATCGCGGATATCTGGCATAAGGGCGGCAACGCGGAAGAAAATTACAAGCGATGCGTCGAAAAATTATAAAAAAAATAGGGCATATCAGGTTACTGGGCATGTATGCGTGAACAGTAACTATATCAGAAACGGGGTATATACAAAAGTCTAATTGAATTTGATCCTTATTTGCGCTATTATAAAAATAAGCATTCCTGTGGACTAAAAGATGTTGGATGCAAATCACAGATTTGTTCTACAAGAAAGATGAGGGAAACAATGCGAGTTAGTGATGTGGCATACGAGAAGATTAAGATGATGATTATTACAGCCAGACTTCGCCCCGGACAGACATTAGTAGAGGCTGAATTGATGGAAGAGCTGGGGATGGGACGAACTCCCATCCGTGAGGCACTGAATCGACTGGCATGGGAAAACTTTGTGAAAATTGTCCCGAGACAATGTATTATGGTAAATGAGATTTCCTTATATGAAGTGGAATCGATTTATCAGATGAGATTTGCTCTGTCTCCACTTGAATCAGAGCTTGCTGCGATGAATCGGACGGAAGAAGATTTAAAGCGGCTGAAAGACAGCCTGGAAGTCCTGAGAGAGGAGACAGATGCGGAAGAAAGAGTTCTTTTGGATCGAGCATTTCATAGAATTATTTCTTCTATGACTAGGAATCCGTTTCTTGAGCGGGAGATGAATAATTACCAGGATTTGAGTATTCGTCTTCTGTTTTTAAACCGGATTAATTTATCTTCGATTGATGATATGGATATTGGACATCATGAGGAAATTTATCGTTGTCTTCAGGAGAGAGATGTAGATAAATTGATATCGGTTCAGAAAGCGCATGTTCAGGCATTTAAAGAAAAATTTATCCGCTGAGAGCGGGAACTTCCCTTCGCTGAAAGGCGAAGGGAAATATAAGCCACATAAGATATATTTGAAGTATATTACTAACTCGGACTTTAAGTTGAAAGGAGACCAGCTATGAAAAAAATTGCTTTTATTGGAAGTGGAACTATGGGTACAGCTCTTGCAACGGCAGCCTGCAAGGGAATTGATCCATCGGAAGTTGTGATTACAGATGTGGTTACAGAAAAAGGACAGAAATTAGCGGACGAGCTGGGATGCAACTTTGTTGAGACCAATGGAGAAGCGATCAAGGCAGCTCATTATGTTGTGTTCTGTGTAAAACCGCAGTTTTTAAAGAGTGTTCTGGAAGAGGTGAAACCGGTCTTTGCGGCATGTGCAGAAGAAGGGCAGGAAAAAATTATCGTTTCGATTGTAGCGGGTGTTGAGGTTTCAACCTATATGAAAGAATTAGAGTTAGAAGGAAAGAATGTTCCGGTTATCCGTATTCTCCCGAATACAGCCTGCTTGATTGGAAAAGGTTTTATCCTGATCGAACAGGGCGACAGCTACACGAAGGAACAGGAGGACGAATTCCGGTATATTCTACGTGAAGCCGGTGGATTTGACAGCCTTCCGGCCTCCCAGTTTGTGGCAGGCACGGTATTAACATCTACATCCCCGGCGTTTATCGCAATGTTTGCTAATTCTCTGGCAGACGGCGGCGTTTACAATGGTCTTTTACGTTATCAGGCGAGAAGATATGCACTGGAAGGAATCCTTGGAACCGTGCAGCTGTTTTTACAGAGCGAAAAGCATCTTGAGAATTTAAAAGATGATGTGTGTTCTCCGGCTGGTCCGGCGATGATCGGTGTGAAGACACTGGAAGACCGTGGGTTCCGCAGCAGCGTGATCAATGCGGTTGTCGATGCTTATAAACGATTTGATGAAATTGGAAAATTAAAATAATCGTTGCATCATCCTGAAAAAGCCCCCCTTTATATTTTATACCACCTTAGCAGCCGGTCGGTTTCTCTGATAA
>OHAY01001763.1_pt1 | contig 18876 bp, 15 predicted proteins | sample 1577191 | NCBI WGS metagenome assembly OHAY01 (sample SAMEA3541504, study PRJEB24748) | human gut metagenome | biome: human gut; feature: human-associated habitat; material: faeces | place: China | collected 2012 | reverse complement strand
TTTAGGGCTTCATTTCGTGGAGTAGTAGATAAGAGGTTCTTTCTGTATAGATTAGCAAAGGTGTATGCATAAAGGGAAATTAATAAATGTTAATCCCCCAAGAATTACAACTGAGCCTTACTCCCCCCTTCATCTTTATATTCATTTAACCTTGCTCTGTTAAAGGCCGTAAAAATACTTCCATCTATATAGGCTGTTTAGATTCTTTTGAGGACTGGTTGCTTGTATTCATATAAAAAAGAGGAGCTATACAATACAGCCCCTCTCATTGATATACGGAGAAATTTATTATAGTTTTTCAATTTCTTCTTTAGATAACCCTGTAGCTTGTGAAATGATATCAACTGCTACTCCTAATTTTTTTAGATTACGGGCATTTTCTCTTTTTTCTTCTTCTCTACCTTTATTCAAACCTTCTTCAATCCCTTCTGCTCTTCCTTCTTCCCGTTCAGTATTGATATTGTCACGAAGGATTACAATATTATCCAAGTGACGGTAATAGGCAGCGAGCTCATCCTTGGTCATGCTATCCAGTTTCAATCTCTCACGGGCCTCCTCAAGACCTGGAGCTGTAGCAGTGGAAGGTATCTCCCCAGTGTTCAGGTAGTAAATCCATTCTTCCAGGGGACTTTTTGCTACCTGATTAAAACCGTTCACTTTCAGGATATAATATTCAGGATATAGCTGACTTACCGTATCCACCTTGAATGTCTGCTTTTGGAAGGGGGTGAGTTCAAGAAGGTCATTGGTGTGGATACCTCTGAACTCCGTCTTTCCATGATAAACGAAATCAGTTCCATGTCCCAAAGAGAAATAGACGATATTAACGCTATAGACCTTGCGGACCTTGTCATAGCTTTCTCCTCTATTGATATACTCGGTCACCAATTTGGAAGTGCCGAACAGCATACGCTGGAAGTAGACGTATTCATTATTGTTCTGTACCTCTATCAATACCAGCTCACCCTTGGAGTTCTCGGCAAGCATATCGACACGGTTATACTTGTCATACTCATCCTCCTGATTACTTTCACTTTCTAGGAGTCGCTGGATAATAATCTTCTCACCTAATAACGTAGTGAGCAGACCTTCAAGGACACTAAAGTTCGCCTTGTTCCTGAGCAGACGTTTCATCGCCCAGTCAAAACGGATTATCTGATTCTTATTGTTGCTATTCATAATTGTCTAATATATGGGTTACTACAAAGGTAATAAAAACACCTTGAAATACCAAAGAGTGAGATAATTTTCAGAATGTAAAGCTAAAGAAATATCAATTAAGAATATAAGTACCAATTGAATTAATAATCCTATTTTATAAGTCCATGTTAAAATTGCACATTTACTGTGTAAGATATTATATAACGTACAATTCTCTTTGTTCACTCATTTGCCATAACTCTTCAGGGATATTCTTACACATTTTCTTGAACTGAAATATATGTTCGTCTATAATACTTTCATTTATAGCAATTTCCCAGCGTGCAATATAAACATGCTTAATAACAAACAAAACAAAAGACAATGGAGTTAATATAATAGCACTAGGTAATCGAAAAGTATTATTTAACCCTATGTGAATATGCGCGTATGAATGTAAATTAGGCCTATAACCTTTACGGTCTACATCATATCGAATATACATAGCTCCTACATTTATTTTTTGCTCATCTCTCCTTTGTTCATAGTCTTCTGCATAATCTACTTTCATCTCCTCCAACACTTGTTCGTCAGTAGGAATATCTTCCTCATCGAATAATTCTAATAGGAAATCCGTAAAGGAAAAATAAGTTGATTGCGATTGAATAAAAGCATAACGGAGCTTATCTCCCTCCTTACTAAATTGAAAAATAGAATCATCATCTAACAATAGCTCATAATCATTATTGTCTATTGCTGTTTGATGAATTTTCTTTAAATCACCTAATTTTGCAATATCTAATGATGTAGAAGAATATGCGCCTATTCCAATTTCTTTCCTACGTTTTAAGAATTTCATTTTTTTCAAAATAAGCGCAGCATCTTTAATTGATATATTAAAAGTAGCCTCGTTCATTTTTTTCTTTGAATAAATTGCATAATATCCTCGACACTCAACCCACTATTAACAAGAATATCTATTTTAGACTGAACATCTAATAGCAAATTTTGTTGAACCTTACTTCCGCTTTCAATGGTCTTAGTAGTTTCTTTACTTGGTTGAGTAAAAACTAATTTGAAATCATTTTCTTCTAATTTGTTCAGTTCTTCAAGGCAGTATTTTATTTTTTCTCCTCCGGTTATTGTCACCCACCCCTTAGTTCGTGTAATAGCAGTGAATAGTTTATTTCTCAATATAACATTATCTCGATTTATAAAAACAGTATCAGCACCTATAATATAAACCATTCCAGCCTCATTACCTTTTGCTTTATTTATAGTGGATAAAGTGACGTTATTTTCATAAAAAAAGTGCTTATTAGCATTTGGAGCATCAACAAGGTTGAATGTAGATATTCCATTTCTTATTAGCATTCTAGACAATAGACTATAATAAGCATTAATGTTCCGATTATCAAGACAAATAACACAAATATCGTCAGGCCTCAATTTTTCATCTTGAATATCTTGTGTTATACATTGCGTTACAAATTTACACTCTGAAGCATAATCACTGAAAGAGCTTACTTTTATAGTATATATTCCTAATTCTTGATTCATTATATTAGGTGTATGCTCTATAGGACGAGATATTACCATTTGATCGCCAACATCCGAGTGACCTGACTCAACTTTAAATCCTAATAATTCCCAATGATTATTATCCTCTAAACGTTGTAAAACTTTTGAATTGTAGATGCCTAACCCTAAAGAAAAAGCAGCAATCAATGCTGTTCTTGGGTTTCTATAGCATGTATGTAACACAATATCTTGAAGGGGGTTATTGTTTTTAGAAAAGTCAACTAAATAATCCCCTTTTTGATCTTTTCCAAAGGTGTTTTTCTCATCTTGCAAATTTATATCAAATATGTTTTGAAAATCGTCATATGCCCAAACAATTCTTTTTTCCTTTGAAAGAGCATAACATAATTGATAAAAATGATCAGGAAAATCCTGTCCTTCATCAATCAAGGTTAAATCATATTTGGGGGCTATCTTACCAGTTCCCAAAATGGATTTGCAAACATAATCAAATGGATTTGAAGAGAACTGCCTAGCGATATTGTATGTAATAGGCTCAATACCATTTTCCATACATGCAGTTGAATATACTCCTCCTAGCTCAACACCTCCCCAACCATGAAGTATATGAATCTTCTTCCAATTGGGTTCTCTATTATCTGCAAAATCACGATAAAAACGTTCTATCAAATTTTTTATTAAACCAAATAGAGATTTTGTGTAATATGTATATAAGATATCCTCATTAGGATGAGCCATATGATATAAGGCAGCTTTCATCGTTAATATTATTGTTTTTCCTGACCCTGCCAACCCTCTTATTCTTTGAGGCCCATCAATGGTTACTAAAGCGACTTTTTTTTGCTCTAAATCAAAAGCAGCCTCCTTATTTTGAATTCTATTAAGTACATCTGCTTTCAACTTTGATTCATTATCAAGGGAAATTTTACGTTCTTTTTTGGTAGTTAAACGTGAGGTTCCATCAATGCAACTCAATAAAATATTAAATTCCTCATCGGTTAATGCTGCATCTTTATTTGCTTCTATAGCTTTTTTCAAACAAGGTAAAGAAACATATTTTCTATCATCAATTATTTCATCTTTTTCTGAGATAATCAGGAGGGTAACATTAAATTTTAGTTCTCTACGTCCTTTTCTTAATTCACTACGTTTGTTTAAACGATTAATAATACTAACATCTAAATCATCCAAATAAATTTCTTCTTCTTTTGTTAAATATCTATTTGATTCTAAGCATTTAAAATACAAGATACCATATTGTGGAGACGCCAACAATAATTGCGCTTGTATTAAATCTTCCGGCAATTCTCCACGATATAATGGGAAATTATAATAAAGTACAGCAGAGCTATCTAAAGTAAATTCTTTTAGTTTCTCACAAACTCGATATGTTACAACATCTTGTTTTAGTTTAATTTCATCCGCTATTATATTCATAACTTGTTATTTTAAAGTATGCATGCAAATATAGGCAATATCTATTGCATAGATTCAATAGTTGATATTTATTTTATTCAATACTAACCCATAACTCTTCTTAATTGATTATTGCAGCTTTTTCTTTTATTAAAACAGTAACCATTAGTCGTTACAGAATAATAATGCATGTGCTTCGATAAATATAGCTATAAGAAGATTATCTATACCAACGAAAATATAGCATATGAAATCATTAAGCAAATTTTTTTATTCCTTTTCAAATCCCCTCAAACTCTTATATATGACGAAATAGCTTGGAGCATAATACAGCGCCACTAAGATAAGGTGCGTAGCTTCAAGCATTAATGATAAAAACAATTACCGGGTCACGCTTATTTTCAGACGATGGATAAGATGGCGATTCGATGATGCGTAGCAATTTCAGTATGTGGACAAGACATAAAGTTCCCCACGAAAGAATGTATGCCGCATGACAGGCCAAGTAAATGCGAGGAGCTATTTATAACGGTTCAACTGTCACAACCAGTCGAAAGATTGGTCTATTTTTTTTTCTTCCCCTTTCTTGAATCCTTCAAAGCCTTATATATGAGAAAAGTATATAAGAGAATAGAAACGTAATAACAAACAATTAAAAATTAGAGAAATGGGAAATTTAGTAAAAGCATTGAAGATCGCCGCAAATGTAGCGGAGATCATCGTGGCAGGCTCCGTATTGATCGAGCTTGCCGAGAAGTATGGTGGCAGATTGGGAAAGAAAAAATCCGCCACGGGTAAAGTCGCTACAGATACTGTGGTGGCTGAAAACTAACATAACGTCTTGAACAGTGGATTATGATAAAGGTCAGGACGTAATAATAACAATCCTTGAGGTTACTACATCAATACTCAAGGGAATTAAGAAGCTAAGAAGTTTATTTATAAAAGCAAAGAAATAAACCTCTTGGCTTTTTTTCGTTTATCGGATTTTATTAACAACTAAAAAATAACAAAGAGTATGGAAACAATGACTAATGAACTTACTGTCATTCCAAGAACAATCGGAATGATGACAAGAATGATGGATGTGATTAATACCGAGAATATTGAAGATGCTGTAATCGTATCTGAAGAAGAGCAGGAAGAACATCCCAATTTCATAGAATCGAATACTTCAGGCATTACACTTGAAGAACTTGAGAGAAACTGCATTGTACCCAGTTTCGGAGATAACCAGCTTACAATCAGCCACCAGACATTCATACACCGGATCGAGGAGGCTGCAAGGAGTTATTTTACGGGTGAGAGCTTTGGAAACACGGAAATCAGGGTATCACATAGAATCCTGGGCAGGGTTCCGGGAGCACTAACCAAAAAGAAAGAGGAACTTAAACCTGAGGACGAGACCCTCTACTACCAGAGAATGGCTTTTTGTTTTCATATCAGGTCTATGAGCAGAATGATGAACGGAGAAGAAGTACATTTATGTATCGGAGGTGTAAGAAGTCTGAACGAGGAAAACCTATACGCCCGAAAATCACCCGAGAAATTTAAAATCTTTATCGGATGGAGAGTGAAAGTTTGCTCGAACCTTATGTTACTGAACGATGGTCTGACCGGACGACTGGAAGTGATGAGTGATGCAGATATATACAGTTCAGCACTCAGACTATTTCAAGACTTTAACCCCGAACAGAATCTCAGGCTACTTGAAAATCTGGGAAGGACGAATATTTCACAGGAACAGTTTTGTCAGATAATTGGTAGGCTCAGATTATATCAAGCTTTACCCGCTTCACAACTTAAAGAATTGCCCAAGGTGATTTTAGGTGATTCCAATGTCAATGCAGCTACGAAAGGCTATATAGAAAACCCTAATTTCGGGTTACGTGGCAGAGAGAATATCACTTGTTGGGATTTGATGCAGCTACTCAATGATGCCGCCAAACAATCCTATATTGACAAGTTCTTGGAGCGCAATCAGAACTGTACTGATTTTTCTGTAGGTATCCAAAAAGCTTTAAACGGTGAAGATACTGAGAATTACGGATGGTTTTTGAGTTAGACCTGAAAAGAAATTAACTCACAAGGGAGAAAGAACTAAAATATAGCAAACCGGTTCTTTCTCCCTTTTTTGTTGAACCCTTTAAAAAATAAATGATATGGAAGTGAATGATATTATGACATACATAGACAGATTGCTGCAAGGCTGTTCAGATAAAAGATGTGCAGAGATTTTAAAGGAAGTGACGGATGAATGTCAGTCACGCATAGATGAATGTAAGAAAGGTGCTTATTCTAAATCATTGCAATAGGAATAATATATAAACAATAATGAATATTATGGAAAGACATGAACTGGAAAACAGCAGGGAATTCAAGATTGCAAAAGAACTTGAACATGCCCTGAACGACTATGGGTGGAATGAGAAAAGGTTCGCTATTGCAGTTACCACATTCCACAGGACCCTGCAACAGACCTTATTCAGAAGTATGGTTGAAGTGATTAAAACAATGGGAAGTGAAGGTTACGGATATGACCTGAGGAACAAGGCTTCCCATGAGATATGTAAGAAGATAGTGGAATCGGGAGTTCTGGAGGACGAGACGATACCATTCATCTGAAACGGTTGAAACATACCAAGATAATATTCCGGGGAGGGATATTTCCGATAAAAAGGAAGTATCTCTCCTTTTTTTATTTACTGACAATTTAAAATTCAGAAGATTATGTTATACTATGATTTTTATGGTTACGAAAGGTTCAAGGCCTGTTTCGGACTTGAAAAGAGAGAGAATGGCACAGTGGTAAGAAAGAACAGGATACTGCTGGCCCACCTGAAAAATCCTGCATTGCTCCGGTGTTGCAGGGAACATAACGATTATGCCTTGCTACATATATATGATATGGCTGACCTACAGAAAAAAGTAATGGATGCTGTCATTGAATCAGGAAAAGGTGATAAAAAGCTGCCTTATAGGGTGGAACTGATAGGAAAGACATATTACTCCTCCCAATATCAGACTGACGAAACCAAAGGTATATGTGAGGATCTGGACAAGAATTCAATCCGCTATATAAATGTCGGGCGTAACCGGATCTTCAAGATGAGGGCCGGAAAGTTCATGAGAGAGCTTATTCTTGAAACAGAGATCGGAAAGCTACTCTCACCCAGTGTAGTAAACTAGATTGCAGGAGATGTTTTCACTCAGCAATGGTGTACTTATACTTATGGTTATACTCCTGATATAGAATTGCATGTCAACGATGATTTCAGGAGCATCTATGACAGCGACTGTTGCAAGGGTGATTTCGGTTCATGCATGGTGGATAGGGAGCGTACTTCATTCTATCGTGATTCGGTAAAAGCCAAGGCGGCTTACATAACAGACAAAACAGGATTGGTTGTAGCAAGATCCATTCTATTTACTGACGTTACGGATCAGGATGGCAATAAATGGAGGCTGCTTGAAAGGCAATACTCTTCAGGAGGCGATGATGTATTGAAACGGTTACTGATTGACAAACTCATTCAAGGTGATTACATAGACGGTTATAAAATCGTGGGTGCATCCTGCCATGAAGCTAACGCATTTGTAGATATTCATGGGAACTCATTATCCGACAAGAAGTTTGAGATTGACTGTGATCTGGAACTGGAAGACACGCTTTCTTATCAGGATTCTTTCAAATGGTACAGTTATAACCTGAATAAAGCCTATAACTACGAAAACTCACACTTTTCATATAACCTTGACACCACAGACTTGAACTTATATGGTGATACTGACGATGATCGGGAATGGGATGATTACCACCAATACTATTGTGATGATACAAGACTCTGCTACCGGAACGGAAGGGAGATTCGGGTAGACGTTGAAAACCTGGATGATTTTGTATGGATAGAATCGAAAGGAGAATTTCACCATGAGGAAAATTGTATCTGCTGTGATGAATGCCAGACCAATACTCTGGTAGATGGTGCCATGTGTTCGGAAGTGACGGAGGAATATTATTGCTGCAAGGACTGTATGGAGAAAGCGGAAAATGAGTTCAAGCGGGAGAACTGGCATTACTCCGAATATGATGATGAATGGTATGAGGATTACACCGACATTACCCGGATCAATATCTGGAATGAACCGGAAGGTATCTATGAGAATAAAAGCATCGGTACGGATACATTATGCCGGTTATTGAGAAATGAGGAAGCATGGGAGTTTGACAATGAGGTGTTTGATAAAGTAAATCCAAGTACCAACCTTCCATACGGCTATAAACTTAAAAAAGAGATAAATCATGAATATACAATTATTGAAGCGGCTGTATAGTATCTACAGTCCCAGTGGAAAGGAACAGAAGATGGTGAAGTTCCTCTGTTCCTATATAAAACAGCTTTCCGGAGACATATCCGTGTCAAAGGATAAGTTCGGGAACCTGTATGTGGTAAAGGGAAAAGCGGAAGTTTACCCTTGCTTAGTGAGCCATATCGACCAGGTTTCACACTGCAAGCATTCAAAGGATTTCAAGGCGGTGGAAACAAGGGAAGTCATATTCGGTTATTCCTCAAAGAACAGGAGATTTGAGAATTTGGGAGCCGATGACAAGAACGGGGTATTCATCTGTCTTGAATGCCTGAAGAAATATGATGCTGTTAAAGTCGTGTTTTTCAAGGAGGAGGAAACAGGCTGCAAAGGAAGTTCTGAGGCGGTGATGTCTTTCTTCGATGATGTAAGGTTCGTTATCCAGCCTGACAGAAAAGGTGATTCGGATCTGATTACAAGTATAGGATATGCTGATTTGTGTTCCGAAAAGTTCATGGAAGCAATAGAACCTGAGAAATGGGGCTACATGGAGGAGAACGGATTGATGACCGATATCCTGACCTTGAAAGAGAACGGACTTGAGGTTTCCTGTATCAACGTCTCATGTGGTTACTACAATGCCCACACCGATGAAGAAATCACAGTAAAGAAAGACCTGATGAAATGTCTGAGGTTTATAGAACATATCATAGAGGACTGTACTAACACCTATCCCCATGTTCAGGATGATCCATATTTCAGTCCCTATGAGTTTGAGGATGAGATTTATGATATGCTGAACAATGACCCGACTTTAACTCCTGAAGATATTTATGACATGTATTCCACCAATTTTCCACATTTCGGATTGGAGGATTATAGAAAGATATATGAAGATTATCGGATGTTCTGGTATGAGGATGAAGAAGATAGGAACTTAAAAACTTTGGATTATGGAAAGAGATAAGAACTACGATTTGGAACTGGCTAAGTATATCTAGTCAATCCTGAAATCCAATCTCCCCGTCCTTATGTCTTGGGGAGTTGAGATTGAAACAGTGAAAGTAATAACATGTGGTCTTGAATTCAGGGTCAACGGATTCAAGCATACCGGAAAAGTTCAGATTATATTGAATGAGGGCACTGACCTGTTTGAAGTCTGTCTGATTGGTGAAGATGGAGAAATCAGAGAAAAGAGAGAGGACATCTACTTTGACATGCTTGTTTCTGTGGTGGATGAACTTGTGGAGAAAACCGATGATTATGAAAAGAGAGTTTCTGATACATATAATATTATAAAGTATTAGCGGTTCTCTGAAAAATCGGGAAATGTGACAACAGGCTTTCTGTGGGAGGGTAGAATTTATAAGAACTCGAAATCTCATGGAAAGCCTTTTTTCATGTATTAATGTAAATGGTTCCATGGATTAGACGACCATCTTGTCTGTGGAACTATTGTTAAAAAACGAATGACAATGAAGAATGAAAACCAATATGTGGCTTATCTCCGGGTAAGCACTCAGAAACAAGGATATTCAGGACTGGGACTTGAGGCACAGAGGGAGATAATACAGAAGTACCTTTATGACAGAATTCCGATTGCTGAATATATCGAAATTGAATCGGGTCGAAAAAAAGAGAGACCTAAACTACAAGAAGCGTTATCATTATGTAGAAAAGACGGTGCAACTTTAATTGTGGCTAAACTGGATAGATTGGCAAGGTCTGTTTCATTCCTATCCAACCTGTTAGAAAGTGATGTGGAAATAGTCTTTTGCGATTTTCCACAGGCTAATAAAATGGTACTGCATATTATTTCGGCTATATCCCAATACGAAGCAGAATTGATAGCAGCCAGAACGAAGGCGTCATTACAGGTTAAGAAAAGCAGAGGATTCAAACTTGGTAATCCTGAACACCTGATGGATAGACATGAGCAAGCCATCCAAAACAGTATCAGGACTTGCAAGGATAAGGCTGATAATAACCCCAACAACAAAAAAGCGGTTGCCATGCTCAGAACCCTTGCCAAAGAGAAACATACTCTGCAAGGGATAGCTGATATTCTGAACAGGGAAGGATTCGTTACTTCTCAGGGATGTAGCTTCTCAAAATCAACGGTATATAAACTGATTAAAAGGTATAACTTAAAAAAAGATTGAAATTATGGAACCTAAGTATGTATTGATTTTAGATTTTTGTATCGGTTGCTTGAATATCATAAAGTTGACTGACGAATAATTAAGGGAATCAGAGAATTACGATGATTTTGAATCCTTCTTATCTACAATTGAAGAGAAATACGGATTCAAGCTAAATAATTGCCAGTGGATGACTACTGAAAATCTGGACATATATTGCTATCAGAATGGAGAAGAAGCAGAACTCAATCTGTTATAGTCAAATTAAGAAGAGAAACTGAGGTGATACTTGGTTTCTTTTTTTCTTTCCCCACCTCAAAAAAGAGAAGAGTGGGAAAAGATTGGTTTTCAAATTAGTTTAAATGACCTTACTGTATTGTATAATATAGCGACAGAAAAGGGTTAGATTATCTTAAAGGACTATTACCTATATGTACAAGTTGGGTAGTCTCATACGATGTCAGATTTTTCGTACTACAGGCAAAATATATGTTCAAAGTCTTCTAAAGGCATAACCCATGGAATATCTCAATATATAAGCCATAAAGACAAACTGAATGGAAATATGAAACCGGATGATGTATGTGAAAGAGCTAATCTATCAGATTAGATTGAAAAAGTAAAAATATAAGTGGAAACTTGTTTGCTGTCATATTCGTGATTTGAAGCAGATACAATTACAGTTATTCTACTTTCTAGATATTATGTACAAAAAATAGAGAAGTTTTGAAGTATTTGATCATTTGACAGTAAAGGAAATACAAGAAGATAAAATAAAACTGAGAATAACAACCCCTGCACATTATAATGCAACTGTTCGTATGTAATAGCGAAACAAATAAAGAAACTTCATAGTATATACTTCATTATAGATAGATTATTCAAAAATAAAATTTTTCATTATAAAAAGTAGATTTTCATCTGATGTTGCAGTGTAGTATATTTGTATGTCAATGTTTTTTTACTATTTATTAATTTGATTATCAGTGTGATAAATAGCACGCAACCGTAATTATTTATACGAATGTCATCTCTGCTAACTTTTATTAACATATTATGATTGGGTGTGCTTTAATTAGCTCTTGTCTTTAATATATAAAACACATGTGTTAATAATTTCTTTTATCTAATATTAAAATATGTAATAAACATGAAATTCAACAAAGTATTAACCTTTGGACTCGGCTTGATGTTGGCAGGTAATATATCTGTTAATGCCCAAAAAGTTACATTCAATGGAGAAAAAGTCTCATTGAAACAAGCTTTCGAAAAAATAGAATCTGTATCAAAGTACAAGATTGCGTACAATACAGCCTTGCTTGATGTAAACAAAACCGTTACGCTCAATCAGAAAAACGCAGATGTATTGAAAGTCCTTGATACAATACTTGCAGGAACAGGCTGTACATATCAAGTAAACAACGGTTATATCGTCATAACTCCGGTAAAAAAGAGTGTTATAAAGAAAATAAAGGGAACCGTTAAAGATGTAAAAGGTGAACCCATTATCGGTGCAACCGTAATAGTGAAAGGTACCACAAACGGGACAATTACAGATTTTGATGGAAATTTTTTTCTTAATGCAGAAGACGGAGTAAATCTTGAAATCTCTTATATTGGTTATCAGAGTCAGCAATTGAAAGCGTTTGCCGGAAAGTCGTTATCAGTTACATTGAGAGAAGACACCGAAATCCTCGAAGAGGTTGTAGTGATAGGTTATGGTGTACAGAAAAAAGGAAGCGTAGCAACTTCTATTTCAACAGTCAAGTCAGAGCAACTTCAAAACAGGCCAGTGCAGACAGTGGGTGAAGCTCTGCAAGGCAATGTTCCAGGGCTTAATGTAACAGCATCAGCAGCTCCGGGTGCTGCTCCAAGTCTTCAATTACGCGGTTATTCTTCTCTCAATGGTGGAGGGTCTCCTCTTGTATTGGTAGATGGTGTTCCTGCTGATTTTAACTTTTTGAACCCAGAAGATATTGAGAGTGTAAGTGTGCTTAAAGATGCTGCATCTGCTGCAATTTATGGTTCAAGGGCTGCCAATGGTGTATTACTTATTACTACCAAACGTGGAAAACAAGGACAGCCCACATTTCGTTATAACGGTTCTTTTGGTGTAAATACTCCTTCTTCAATGCCTGAATCTTTAAGTTCTGCCGAATATGCAAGGATAAAAAATGAAGCAGAGGCTAATATGGGGAGAACTCCTATGTATTCTGAAGATGATATCCGCATGTTTGAGAGCGGGTCTGATCTTAATAAATATCCTAATACCGATTGGCTTGATTTGGCTATAAGCAATAGCTTTACAACGAGACATGCAATAGAAGCCTCTGGAGGTACAGAAGTGGTAAAGTATTTACTTAGTGGTTCAATTGATCACCAAACAGGTGTATTTCCCCGGACACAGCAAGACGTATTTAATGTACGTTCTAGTACGGATATAAATCTCAGCAAGAAACTGAAATTGGGAGCTGATTTTAGATATCAGTTGCGTGATTTGGATGAACTTCCCAATATGGGAGATATGTATAAGCAACTTTTATTTGCAGATCCTACAATGGTTGCATATTATACAGACGGTTCATACGGATATAACTCAGGATTCTTCCCCAATCCCTTGGTTTCCATATATGAAGGTGGTCAAAGTTATACAAAAAGACATGAACTTTCAGGCAGGTTTAAGCTTGAATATGAAATAATTGATGGATTGAAGTTTACTGGAATCGCAAATGTCAATTATACTTTCAAAAACAATGAGAAACAAACCCGTAAACTTCAGTACAAGGATTATTTTACCCAGGAAATTATAGAGAAGGGGGACAACGCTTTTTCTGACAGGAGAGACCATAATGTATATTATAACCTTCAGGCATTATTAAACTATAAAAAGAACTTCGGCTCTCATAATTTGGACATATTAGGTGGCTATCAGCAAGAAAGTGAGAGTAGTGATTGGTTATACGGTTCTCGTTCAGGTTACCCGACTGATATTATATGGGAACTGAATCCAGGGCCGAAAGACAATTGGTCTAACGATGGTAATGGTCAACATTGGGCGTTGGCATCTTTTATTGGACGTGTAAACTATGATTATGATAATAAGTATATAGTATCAATGAGTATGCGTTCAGATGCTTCTTCAAGGTTTGCCCAAGGACATAGGTGGGCGACATTCCCTTCAGTAGCCTTGGCATGGAGATTGTCCGAAGAGTCATTTATGAAGTCAACAAAAGAATTTCTAGATGACTTGAAATTGAGGGTAAGTTGGGGACAGACTGGAATAGCAACAGGACTAGGGTTATATCCTAGCTATACAACTATAGGTATGGGAGGTATAGTTTTAGGCAATAAATATATGCAGACATCCGGTTTGAGCTCTATTGGTAATACAGACCTAGGGTGGGAACGTTCTGAAATGCTTAACTTTGGAATAGATGCTTCTTTATTCAATAACAGATTAAGTTTAATAGCGGAATATTATATCAAGAAAACCAAAGATATTCTTTTGAATATGCCTGTTCCATTGGAATATGGTTTTGGTAAACAGAAGGTTAATATAGGCGAAATGCAAAATAAAGGTTGGGAACTTACTATTGGTTGGCGTGATAGTATAAATGATTTTAATTATGACTTGTCGCTCAATCTTTCTGATAACAAAAATGAAGTTGCTGATTTGGCAGGAACAGGGCCGTGGAAAAGTGGAACAACCTATACGGATGAAGGACTTCCTTTCAATTCATTATATGGATATAAATCTATGGGATTATTCCAATCTGATGAAGAAGTAAAGAATGCTCCTTTCCAAAATTCAAATACAAAGGCTGGTGATATCCGCTACAGAGATATAAATGGAGATAAAAAGATAGATGCAAATGACAGAGTTATATTGGGAGATCCTTATGCACATTATCTGTTCGGGTTCAAACTAGGTATGGAATACAAAGGATTCGATCTTAGTATGTTTTTCCAGGGTATAGGTAAAAAAGACAAAATTATAACAGATAATTTAGTACGTCCTTTTAAGGATTCTAGTATATTTGAACACCAGTTGGATTATTGGACACCAGATAACAGGAATGCTGAATATCCCAGAATATTAAATAAAGAAGATGGGAATCACAATTATGAATATTCAGATTATTGGAAGATAAATGCAGGTTATTTTCGCATGAAGAATCTGTCTTTAGGATATAATTTCCCTAAAAAATGGGTTGAGACCATAGGATTGGAGAGATTGAGATTATATTTCTCTGCAAACAATCTGTTTACAATATCGGATTTTGTTCCTGGGCTTGATCCAGAATCCTCAAATTCTGTTTCATATCCATTTGCAAAAACTTATTCATTTGGTTTAAATTTACAATTTTAAAATAGAAGAATTATGAAAAATATATATATAAAAATATTAATAGGAACGTTTTTCCTGTCAATGATATCATGTGACGATTTTTTAACAACACCTCCTTTAGATAAAATTCCGGATTCTGAATGGTGGAGTGATAAGCAACAGATTTCAATGATGGTTGCTAAAGCATATTCTTATACTTATGGAATTAACGAAGTTGCATTGGCGGATTGTATAAGTGATAATGCGACGCATCGTGAATCCAATTTAAAACAAGTAGGAAATGGAACTCACACAACTCACAGCGGATATGTACGTAGCCAATGGAGATATGATGCAATAGCTAATTTGAATTATATACTTGAAGGATTGGAAAAATCAAAAGACAAACTGTCAGAAGCAGAATTTAAACAATATACCGCACAGGTAAAGTTTATTCGTGCATTTGTGTATTATCACATGCTTTTTAATTTTGGTGATATACCTTTAATAACCAAGACCCTTTCGGTAGATGAGGCTCGTCAGACTTCAAGACAACCAAGGAGTGAAGTACTTAATTTTATATTGAATGAACTGGAAAATGAAGTTTTACCGAATATTGAGTTAATTCCTGTAACAGAGTCGGGAAGAGTTAATAAACAGGTTGTGGAAACTTTCTTGGCACGTTTAAGTTTATATGAAGGCGATTATGACAATACAATCAGGTATTGCAATAATGTGATTGGTTCTGGCAAATATGAATTATTCTCTAGTTATGATGCTTTGTTCAGACCTCAATCGGATGAAACAAACAAGGAAGTTATTTTTGAACGTCAATACGCTTCTCCTTTATATGTACATGAATTAAATAGAAACTTGTCTTATGCGAGTTCTGTATATTCAGGTTGGAGTCATGTGCTTCCTCTTCAAGAGCTGGTTGATGAATATGAATGTTTAAACGGTCATTCTGTATCTGAATGTCAGGAAAGAGGATGTGAGTTCTTCCAAAAACGTATTAATGCGGAAACTGAAACGCATAGAGGTGAATATGACTATCGTGACCCTAGGTTAAATGCTACAATAATATGGCCTTTTAAAGAATGGAAAGTTGGCAATACTGTAAGATCGGTTTTTGGTGTCGATGATCCTAATAGTAAGGAATATATCGTAAAAGAAACGTTTATGACAGGTTTTTTAGTTACTAAATGGGTAGACCTTGAAGGTGAATTTGCAGACCGTACTTTGGGAAGTAAGAATATGACAATTCTTAGATATGCAGATGTATTGTTGATGAAAGCCGAGGCATTAATTGAAAAGAATCAGGATTTGCAAATTGCAGTAAATCTTATTAATGAGGTGCGTAATCGTGTAAATATGCCGAAGATAGAATTGGCTAATCAGGAAGTCTTAAGAGAGAAACTCAGACATGAAAGACGTATTGAATTTGCTTTTGAGGGTACAAGATATAATGATATAATCAGATGGAAGATAGGTGATAAAGTAAAAAAAGGAAAAGTTTATGGTGCCAGAATGAAGGCTATCAGTGAAGACATGGACCATAAATATGTAGAAGAACGTTTTTGGAACGATAAGATGTATCTGTTACCTATTCCTCAGGAGGCTATAGACAATAATCCTAATTTAACTCAGAATAAGGGTTGGGAATAATGCAAATAAAAATATATAAGGTCTTACGGCATGAATTTTCTATACTGCAAGACCTTTCTTTTAAAATTAAGACTTATGAAAGTTTATAATATAATATATCTGCTCTTGTTTTTTCTGCCAATAAATTTATCGGCTAATAATATGGCCAGATTCTCAACGGCAGGATTTTATGAATTGCCTAATACAGGCAGAGAAGTCTATTCTATGAATCAGGCATGGAGATTTTATAAAGGAGATATTTCCGATGCTCCATATACTGTTGATTTTGACGACTCTTCATGGGAAAAAGTATCTGTACCTCATGGCTTGGAATATTTACCTATTGAGGCAAGCGGTTGTGCAAACTATCAGGGTATAGCCTGGTATAGAAAACATTTTACACCTAAGACTAAATTTAAGGGGAAAAAAGTCTTTCTTCACTTTGAAGCAATAATGGGAAAATCCGAGGTTTATCTTAATGGTAAATTATTGAAACAATATTATGGTGGCTATTTGCCTGTGATTGTAGATATAACGGATGAACTCAAATATGGAAAGGAGAATATTATAGCTGTAAAAGCTGATAATAGCGATGACCCACTTTATCCGATAGGTAAACCGCAAAGTCTTCTTGATTTCACTTATTTTGGAGGGATATACCGTGACTGCTGGCTCATAGTTCATAATGACATTTTTATTACAGATGCCAATTATGAGAATGAAGTAGCAGGAGGAGGTGTCTTTGTATCATATGATAAAGTTTCGGAGAAAAGTGCAGAAGTAAATCTTAAAGCTCATATCCGCAATTCTTCATTGAAGTCAAAGTCTGTAAATGTCGTATTTAATTTAAGGGACAGAAATGATGAGATAGTAGAGACTTCTGTTAAAAGACTAACTCTATCATCAGGAAAAGCGAAACATACAGAATGTTCGATGGATATTGAGAATCCTAGTTTGTGGAGCCCTGACTCTCCTTATTTATATAACCTTGATATAACGGTTGAGGATAAGAATGGTAATGTTATGGACGGTTACAGACGTAGGATCGGTATCAGAAGCATTGAATTTAAGCAGACGAGGGGATTGTGGATTAATGGTAAGCCATATAATGGTAAAATAATGGGTACAAACCGTCATCAGGATTTTGCTGTATTAGGAAATGCCATGCCTAATTCTTTACAGTGGAGAGATGCAAAAAAACTTCGTGATGCCGGAATGAAAGTAATAAGAACCCATTATATTATAGACCCGGCATTTATGGATGCATGTGATGAGCTTGGACTTTTTGCCCTTGTTGAAGTACCGGGATGGCAGTTTTGGAATAAGGAATCTATATTTGCAGAAAGGGTATATTCCGATATACGCAATATGATACGTATACACAGAAACCATGCTTCCTTATTCTTTTGGGAACCTATATTGAATGAAACAAATTATCCTGATTATTTTGCCAAGAAAGCTTTGGAAATTTGTGAGGAAGAATATCCTTATCCTTATAGTATAGCAGCATGTGACCATGGTGCATCAGGAGACCATTATTACTCATTGCTGTTAAGACCTATTGAAAACGAACTCCGTAAAGACAAGACATACTTTATAAGAGAGTGGGGTGATAACGTAGATGATTGGAATGCGCATAATTCAGATAGCAGAACTTCCAGAGACTGGGGAGAAGTGCCAATGCTTCTTCAGGCAGAGCATTATGCAAATCCTTATTACATAAAGGAATATCCTATTCTTTGTTATGAAACTATCTGTCAGAAACCATCTCAGATAGTAGGGGCATGTTTTTGGCATTCTTTCGATCATCAGAGAGGTTATCATGCAGACCCCTTTTATGGAGGAGTAATGGATGCTTTCCGTCAGCCTAAATATGCTTATCATATGTATCGTAGTCAAACGGCTCCCGATTTAAATCATCCTTTGGCGGAGTGTGGTCCGGTAGTATATATAGCACATGAAATGTCGCAGTTTTCAGATGCCGATGTGGTAGTATTTAGCAACTGCGATTCTGTTCGTCTTTCTGTTTATGATGGAACTAAAAATTGGACTCTGCCGGTAATTCATGCAAAAGGGCATATGCCGAATGCTCCGGTTGTGTTTAAGAATGTGTGGAACTTTTGGGAAGCACGGGATTATAGTTATGTGCAAAAGAAGTGGCAGAAAGTAAATATATTGGCCGAAGGCATTATAAACGGGAAAGTAGTTTGTGCGCAAAAGAAAATGCCTTCCCGGCGTTCAACCAAACTTCGTTTAAGAATTGATTCTCAAGGGGTACCTTTAGTGGCCGATGGGTCTGATTTTGTAGTCGTTATTGCCGAAGTAACGGATGATAACGGAAATGTGAGGCGTTTGGCA
>OHAY01001752.1_pt1 | contig 18942 bp, 25 predicted proteins | sample 1577191 | NCBI WGS metagenome assembly OHAY01 (sample SAMEA3541504, study PRJEB24748) | human gut metagenome | biome: human gut; feature: human-associated habitat; material: faeces | place: China | collected 2012 | reverse complement strand
GTTCAAACGGAAGATGTACTGGTTGTGGCAAGTCTATGCATGTACATAACACCAATGGTGGCTTCGTGCGTTGGGAGAAAGAACCAACATGTACAGAAGGTGGTGTGGGTATCTACAAGTGCAGTGGTAATGATGGCTACGAGGGACGCGTGACAGTTGGTCCTAAGGGACATACGTGGGGAGATCCATTTATTGTGCAGCATCAAACCTGTACAGATCCAGAAATTTGGCATAAGAAGTGTGTACACAATGACGCTGAAGTAGAAGAGACATCACTACACAAAGAAGCACTCGGACATGATTGGAAATCAGTATGGAAGACAGAGAACGGTGTCGAGAATGCATACCTGATCGAAGAGTGCCAGAGATGTGGACTTACACGTGGTGAGCGTCAGTATACAGACCACACAGTCACCTACTTAACAGTAGACAAAGACAACAATATCGAATTACAGCGTGAGACTAAAGTACTTCACAGAGGTACAAAGATCGCAGGTAATGATATTGGTGAAGAGGATATTGTTCATGATGGTGTGCCATATAACTACGACTCTTGCGAGGAGAAAGTAGTAGATGGAGAAATCACAATCAAGCGCTTCTACCGTAAGACATACTACGTTATCTCATATGATAACAATGGTGGTGTTGGGCAGATGGGTACACAGTCTCCTAAGTACGACGAAGACGTAACTTTACTTGAGAACCAGTTTACGAGAGTGGGTTATACATTCAAAGGTTGGAGTAAGGAGAAGACAGGCTCAGTAATGTATACAGATAAGCAGACGCTACAGAATGTAATCCAGCGTACTGATACAGGAAACACTGTAACACTCTATGCGATCTGGGAAGCCAATAAGTACACAGTACATTTCGAGAACACCGAAGGTAACGATGTAGCTGATATGACAGTAACATATGATCAGCCATATGGACAGTTACCAACACCTACAGCTGAGAATGTAAGACTTCGTTCTTGGGTAATGCGTAATTACACAAGCAAGAAGAACTTCGACATCACAGATGTAACAAACGACACAATAGTTAAGATTCCAAACGATCACACTCTTTACGGTGATTGGAAGACTAACTCTTGGAAAGTCACATTCTCTTCACCTTCAAAGGTACAGACAATTGACGTACTGAATAATAGTTTGGCAGTAGCACCTTACACTCCAGACGAGACAGGTATGCAGTTCTTGAGATGGTCAGAGAAACCAAATGGAAATGAAGCATTTGACTTCACAACTCCTATCACAGAAGATAAGACTTTGTATGCAGTATTTGAATACAGAACTTACACAATCACTTTACAGGGAACAGGTACACAGGAGAGACTGTATCCAACAACAATCGGAACATTACCTGACGGTTATCAGGCTGGATCTTCCTTCGGAGGTTGGTATTACGATACTGAATTAACTCAGAAGGTAAATTCTACTGATAATATGCCACCACGTGATATTACAGTTTATCCGAGATACTTAGTATCCGCGTACAATTTAACACTTAAAGGAAGAACAGAAACATGGAGTCTGAAGTACGGAGACACAATCCCAGAGCTTCCACAGCCAACAGAGGTTGGTAAGACATTTAATGGTTGGAAGTACCAGGAGCAGTTCTACTCAACAGGACAGCTGTACGAATGGGATCACGACGTAGAGTTAGAACCTTCGTGGACAACTAATCTGCTGACTGTAGCATATCCAGACGGAAGCATTAAGTCCTTGCCGTATGGATCTTCACTTGGCAACCTTCCTACACCTCCAGATAGAATGGGCAGCAAGTTCATTGGATTTGTAGACCAGAAGGGTAATAGTGTAACTGAGTCAACAAAGGTTTACGAGAACACAACCATTAGCTATAAGTATGAAAACTCCAAGGTAATTCTCACTCTTATTGACGGAGATTGGAATACTAATGTACAGGTTGAAGCAGGCGTAACAGTATCTAGCTTACCTTCCAGATCCAAAGACGGTTATGGATTTAAGGGCTGGTCCACATACGCAAATGGCCCTGTAACTCACGGACCGTTCTACGCAGACACAACACTGTACGCTTCTTACGAAGCAGGTATGCAGAATATTATTCTTACAGAAATCAACCAGACTATCCAGCGTAAGGTAGGTGCTGATCTTGGTAACTTACCAACACCTACTAAGGATGGATATAAGTTCGATGGTTGGTATAATGGCACTGAGAAAGTAACACCAAGTACCAAAGTGCCTGCAGGTGGACTGACGCTCGTTCCTAAATGGACAGAAACAAATATTGACAATACAGATATCGTAGTAGTAAGATACTTCAGCGATGGAGTACGTATTAATACTGTTGATATGGCTCGTGGAGAGATTCTCTACAACCCGGGAGAACCTGCTGTAAGTGGTGTTGAGACGAGACACTTCATGTACTGGGCTGATGAAGACGGTAAGGAGTATAAGTTTGGACACGAGGTAGCAACTGATGTAAATCTCTACGCAGTTTGGAGATAGTTTAAAAACTGAAGAGAGTGCAGAATTTCTACACTCTCTTCACCATATAAAAATAGGAGGAAGATATGAGCTTAGAAGAAATTATTGAATGCCTTAAGAATTACGGGTTTAGTGTCGCTGATAATGATGAGCGTATCTTAGAGTTAACTTTGAGACCAGATACGTGTGGAGATTTAGTTGAGGTGCTCGGTGGAGACCCTGACTTTGAGGAAGGGATTTTACAGTTCGATATGGACAGCGAAGTAATGAGTATGTACATTGACGGAGAGTTGGATTTACTTGAACCACAGGAAGCACTGGATGCTATGGAGAGGATTGACTTTTAAATGTTTGGTGGAAAGAAACTATTTTCATTTATTGATGTCGATGAGAACACACCTATTCAGAAACTTTCAGTAATGGATCAGATGCGAGTTCTACTGAAGAAGATTATGGCGGACGATGCAGCAGAACTTGCTGCTGACAATGCAGTAACAATTTCGATGTTGAAATTAAAAGCTGACTTAATGGCAATCTTGGATGATGCACTTGCTCCGATCAGGAAAGGAAAGAACTTTGCGGTATCAATTCAGATACCTAACGAGTTCGACCCAGTGTTAGATGAGGTCCTAGAGTCGCCAAGAATTAAGAATTATTATCTTGTCACAGTGGAACGCCCAGACATCGACTACGATATACCATACAATTTGCGACTGAATTTAGAGGTCAAGCCATGATATATCTAATACTATCACTCGTACTCGTTGTCACACTACTAGCAGCTTGGTGGGTGTGGAGATATGATTATAGACGTTTCCAAAAGATGTACAGAGTCAAGCTTCCATTCTTATGTATAGTGACACTTACAAAAGAGAAAGATAAAATAATACGCGGAAACAAGCGCTACAGGTTTATACGCAAAGATGGTCACAGTGATAGGCGAAGAGCAATGAACTTCAAATGGACATATCCGACAATCATTGTGGTAAACAAGTTTAAGTTGAAAGTTTATGATCTCAAGAAGTCGAACGAATTGTTCCTGTATCTTGAACCATACATGGATTTATCTCTTGATGATTGTCCATATTGGGGACAGATAGAGGGAGACCTGTATAGCTACTTCGGTGGAAACCAAACACTGTTCCAGAGGTATTGTGGTAAGCTACTGCAGTTCTACGGGTGGAGATGTGAGATAATCAAAGACGGCTATCGTCACTTGATGGCTCTACATGAGAACAAGATGTGGAATGTTTGTTGCTTATTAAAGCGCGAGCCAGTATATCAGCAAGATATTCAGAACTTGTTAAATCTTAAATTACAAGATAGGTGGCTAGTTATAACGAATACAAAGTATTCAAACGGAGCAGTAGAACTTGCATTTGCTAATGGGGTAAGTCTCATGGACGGCAAATGTATAGATAGTACATTTTTACATGAAAGGATTAGGGTGTTATGAGAGGACCATAAAAGTGAACATTCGGTTTACCTTTCATTGGTCCATTTGCTTACCTGCGTAAGTCTAAGAGTCAGAGGAGCTCTAAGGAGTGCACAGATATTAACTAAGAAAGGTACAATGTGTCATGTGGTACAATGTTCTATTTGATATGATAATGTTTGCAGCGATCGCGGTCCTAGCAATTGCGTCACAGATTAAATTCGGTTACATAATCGCAGGACTTGCAATAGCTGGAATTTTTACAAGGTTGATTTTCTTACGAGAATTAATAATCGAAATAAGGGAGTCAGCCCCAGTAAAAAGACCAAAGAAAAACAAAACAAACATGAAACGTATGATAGTAACAATAATAGCTTTGGAGTTAGTCGCGGCAATCTCATTATATATCTTGTATAGCAATGGAATTGTGCACTCATTCTTGTTGGATGTAATAAGTTGTGCAATGGCTTTATTGTTAGGTATTCTTGTTTCCTAGGAGGGATTATGTTAACAGTATATTCGTCTGAGTTTGAGAAGGGTGAGGACTTCAACAAGTGGTTCGAGAAGAGCATTAAAGCGTTCGACTTCACAAAGCCATGTCCAGTAGCTAACCAATCAGGATATGTGTACATTGAGAAGAATATCTTCGAGTCACCATTTGGAAGGATTACAGTAGAAGAATTACCAGATCTCGAGAGATTAGCATATTGCTTGGTGCAGTTTCCAGATGTCCTATTCGAGTGCAAGTTACCATTTATTTGCGAAAAGGAAAAGATTTTATTATCAGAAGAAGGGAGTCTTGTAATGCCAGCAGATACAGCGTTTCCATATACGTTTCCAGTCAAGTGTTATATGCATGGGATTGGTGATATACGGTTGAGTACAGACCTGGCATATGCTTTACAGAGGACAATGAAATGAAAAGAATAGCATTTTTAGCAGTTCTATCTGCGATCGTTTTGTGGGCGTTGGTTTACAACCAGCCGTATGTTGTTGCTATTAATGGGTGTACTTTACAGATGCCATTAACAATGGACTCAGTGTATCAGTCGAAGTACTCAGTAGATGTGGCGAGTGGGTCGAGTGCGACAGTAAAGAAGTCAGATATGACTTTATTGGTTGAGACAGATGGAACATTCGACAACACGGCCAAGTTAATATCAATTGCAGCTGATACACAGTATACTAAGAAGTCAGACATGAGTGTGTACGGTCACATTAAGCTTGGAGATACGGAACAGAAAGTCAGAAAGTATTACTACTTACCGACTTTTGATCTTGGAAACAATTGCTCACTCTACACAAAGAAGTTTAGTGAAGGAAAAGACGACATTATTGCGATTGGAGTGCAGGATGGGAAGGTAGTACATATCGAGGTGTTATACGAAGATGCTGATAAGTAGATTTGAATATTTCGCAGAGCACATTCTTGCTCTATCATTTGTGTTATCAGCAGTTATACATATGGTGATACCTTGGTATACGAGCAATAAGAAAGTGCTTGCGATATCAAACACTTTGTTCTTACTTCACGCTTTATTTATGGTAGGAGGGTTTGTATGGATATAATACATAATGCGATAATAGTCATACATGTATTGGTTATGTTATGTCTACTTTATATGAGTGTATGTCTTTACGATGACACAAGGACTGTGATAGCTATGAATCTTGCAGCGTCTGCTATAATATGGCCTGCAGCTTACATTATTCCGTTGTATGTAGAAGGAGTTGTCGTCGTTGTATTATTTGGAATATGTATGTGGTTTAAGGCTAAATATAAAGTTAGCGGTGTTTGTGCTACAAATGTTAATATGGGTGCTTGTATGCAATATGTTAATGCTCGCGGTCGGTTAGTGAGGAGTTTATATGATACTTTTAGGGTTATCAGTTATGTGTATAGGTGTTCACACTCATGGTATCGGTACTGTAAAGTGGATATCAGATAAAAAGAATGTCAAGCTAGCAGTAGTGTCAATTGTATTACAGCAGCTTCAGTGAGGTGATGAGTATGTTGGCGATTACATTTACAGATGTATTAGCTTTCGTAGCAGCAGCTATCTGCATAGCTACGTTACTAATCGATACGGTTTCTAAGAAGTACAGTCCGGAAGAGATAAATGATCGTGGAATTATCCGGACAGGGCTATTAGCGGTGTTATTTGCAGCGCTGATTATTGTGCAGTCAAGACAAGGCATTACAGTGACAAAGATAATCGGCTTAGCTAGCTTGTACCTGTATTTAGGAATGGTATGGAGAAGACTTACAAGATGATACCATTCAGTTTACCTATAGCTGTGATATTCCTAACAGCATATACAGTAATAAAGAATTGGTCAGATAAAAGGGTATTATTAATTGTGGTTATACTGTCAGTGTTAGTTATATTAACATATAGCATTGTTCTTATGTGTGCGTATGTAGTATATGTGGTGTACCTGAATAAGTTAAAAGAGTAATGAGAGTACGTGAGAATGGAGTGATCTAATGATAGCATTTATATTAAGTTTTCTGGTGATATTCATACCAATATTCATTGTAATGTATGGACTATCTTCATGGCTTAGGGCACGATTATACAAATATATTGAAAGCGGTATGGCGTGGACAGCGTGGGTCCCAGTTTGTTCTATACCGTGGTTCGGTATGATAGATGCTGTATATCAAGGAAACGAAAGATCTTGGTTAAGTTATGAGGTAGTCAGAATAATCGAGATAGTAGAAGTAGTGTGCTGGTTCATGTCCTTTATACCAGTAATAGGTTGGTTGTTTTCACTCGTATTCTATATAACGTGGATTGGATTATTTATTTTATATTTGTACTGTATATTAGTGCTGTGTGACTACATAGACTACGAGCCGCTAATAGTAATACTGGTAAGCTTCATTCCAGTTATTGGTGGAATGATCGCAAATACGTTATTATATCGGCAAGCAGTAAAATCTGGACAGTTTGAATAGGACGTCCAGTTTAGGACCATTAGCTCAGTTGGTCAGAGCAGTCGGCTCATAACCGACCGGTCGTAGGTTCGAGTCCCACATGGTCCATTCGTGGCGTATAGGCAGCGTCGCGAGATATGTAAAGGTTTCCTCCGTATATAGCGGTAAGACCAAGAAGACTTACCGCTATTACAAAAGAGAAGGGAGAAGATGTATGGATGATCTATATGAGATGTTAAAGAGTGATGAGGAAGTGAAGTGGGAAGGAAAGCCAGACAAGCGCACATTTATATTTGAGAGTGTGTTCAATCCGTTTGCAGGGTTTGCTCTGATATGGATAGTTGTAGCAGTCGGCATAATCACGTGCACAGTTTTATTTGGTGATAAAGAGAGTACTCCGTGGTTCTTCCTAGTGCCGTTCTTTGCAGTATGGTTAATGCCTGTATGGGCTTGGATTGGAACTATACTAACAGCATTCCTTAGATATAAACAGATATACTATATGATAACAGACAGGAGAGTATTAATACGCCACGGATGCTTCAGCGTATCTTACGCAAGTGTACCTGTTAAAAGAATTATAGATGTGCATACTAATAGAAGTATGTCAGATAGAATGTTTGGAGTTGGAGATGTGTCATTCTCAATCGCAGGACATGATGGAGAGTTTCACACAATCGACAATGTTGAAGACTATAGAGAAGTCATGTCTATTTTGGAGGATTTAATAGATGACAGACAAGGATTGGAAATTTAAAATTGCGTTAGATACAAAGTGCAGAGATGAAGTAGTTAGGTTCGCAAAGTCGTTACCAAAAGAAGCAAGAGAGATTTATAGAGAACTCATTCGCGCCTACTCAGGAACTTGGACAATTTCTAACTTGCTAGATTTAATAGATGATGAACCAGAAAGACGCATGGAGTTCTTAGTGCGTGCATACGCAAAGATCCATGATGTGGTGTATACTCCAGATATCCTGTACTGGCATCTGAAAGATCGGATACAGTACGACCAAGATCTAGAGAAGATCTTGGATATCTCAATGAAGAACGGAAGAAGAGGGTATATATCTTGGGATGCGATGTTGGCTATATTCGGAAGTACGAATATTGATTATATACCTGTCGCAACTACCTACAAGAAGACAATTCCATATCCATACGATAGAATGGAGATTTTGGGAGAGTTCAAAAATAAATGTCAGGACGATGTAGGTTACTTTGATTTAAGAGTAAAAGAAGGAACTGGATTTTCAGAGTACACAGGTAGTGCATGTAACTATTTCGAAGTATATCAAAACGAATGTGACTTGGACAAAATCTACAAAAGAGAAATTAACCCAGGGCGAGCACAGCTTTACAAACTTGCGAAACAAAAGACGTATGACACAGGAGCGACTTCACTCTTCTATGGGTGGGCACTATATTGTTCTGGAGATTTGGACTTGTACTATAACTTCATTTATCCAGCAACACCGGAAACAATAATCAGTGAATGTGCGAGATTACAGTTACCAGAATGGCAGATGTGGAGAATTCTGATTTGTAAGACGCAATATCAAGGACTGCTGGAAACTGCAATCAGAGCAGCTTTGTGGTTTAGACAGACAGGTGGAGAATTACCAAAGACAAATGTTTATGGGGAGTTATTTAAATTATGGAAGAGTTGATTTTAGTGATTTTGGTTGTAAGTACAGTAGGATGTCTGTCTATACTTCTACCTAAGTGGCATAGTTATCGAGATGGCTTTAACGCATTTAATGCCATGGTGAGAAACGATAGTCAGTTCTGGACAAGGAAAAGTGATATTAGCAGAGTCTCATACCTAGCAAGGCGTTGGGGTGAAAAGAAGTTTCCGGTGTATATCATGAACAGAACAACCAAGCTGATATTCTTTTACATCAGAATGCTACTATCGATAGGACTTACTGTAATGACAAATTATTATCTGCAGGACGAGGGGTTCATGGTACGAGCAGGTGTCAGCATGGTGGTTGCAGTTTTGTCTAATGAAGTAGTGTATGCAATCCAGAGAAGAATGACAATTGTTCCAAGATTTAAAATGGATGATGTTAAGAGAGCATTGGCAGACTTTGCGTTATTACAGGATATAGCTCGAATCACACCTATTATGATTTATAAGACTACTGATGAAGAAGAATACGTGCGACTTATTACGGATAAGGACTATCTGTTATCAAAGGACTCAGTAATTACTGTATTGAAGAAGTACAGGACAGGAATTAAAATCGTAGAGGAAATACCTGATTCATTACTAGCAGGAGATCCAGCATTGAAAGAATGCTGGGATGAGATAACAAGTAAGCCAATTATAAATCGTGTAGATGTAGTTCTTACTGGAGCAGATGAAGTTGAGTTAAAGAAACGGAGTATTAACTTATAGGAGGTGTGGAACTGTATAAATGAGTACCAATGATAAGTCTGACGCCTGGCTACTTTACTTCCGGTACGGATATGGTTTCTTCAAACCCACTGATAGGTGTGACAGGCTATTTGTTTTAGCCACACTCGTGGGTTTTGTGTGGAGTATGGCAATGCTATACGAGATAATTTGGTCTGATAAGCACACATATCTGTTACCTTGGGTAGTGTTTGGGATAATTCCGTTTTTATTACTTGTTATGTACATAGTTTCAGTCCCTATATACATAACAGAGGAACGAAGGGAGTTAGCTATGTTTCTTAGATATTATACTGGGGTTGTGATATTTTATCACGATACGCTAGATTCTCATGAATACAGCATTGCCTGTGATTCCGCTAATTATTTGGTGGAAAAGATTGGTAAGGATGAAATTAACTGCAAGATAAAATCTCTTGCAGACGAGTATGTGGAAGACGTTACTTATTTAAAGCAGAGTAATGATGTATCTGTTATGGAGATTGCTAGTAGATTTAATAATACATATGCACCAAAAATATATTGTATCGCCAGATTAGTTACAGAGAGTGGTACTGTTAAAAAGAGTAACAGTATAGTGATTGGGAGAGAAGCTAAGTAGAACAATAATGATAGATAAGATGTACGAGCAGGTAAAGACGTTTTCTGAAGCAAATTATAAGTTAGTAAAAACTTTAACACACAGATACGGATCAGATCTTTTTACATACAATAAGAAAGCTTACGACAGAGCATTACGGGTATCCGAAACGGACTTTCCTCAGTACGGAAGAGCACAAGCTGCAGCATTACTCTTAATGTTAATACCAGCAGTGTTGCGTAATTTGTACGTAGCAGAATTGGTTATCGTTATTGTGCTTGTCATAGTTTTTAAGTTACAACACGATAAAGAGAAATGTGTAAGAGAGTGCAGAAATGCGATCTTAGGTAAGGTTATCAATTATCCAATCACGCAAGATATGTGGGATTTGTTTTATTTCGATAGCAAGTATATTAACACATTAACTGTGGTGCGGAATGTACAGTCATTAGACATGTTGCGTCGTTCTAATGACAAGAGTTATGTCTTGAAGCGTGTGACAGCGAAATACATGATGCAAGCGATTGATGAAAGGGTTTCTGCCAGGGAGAAAGACATTGAAAAGTTGTATAGTAGCTATGACTACAGAGTCGCTGAACAGATTGATTGGGAGTATAAACCTAGCGTTATGGTAGTGACTCGATATTCCTCTCCACAGGGTAGACATCAAAGCTAGACTGAAGTTGTGTTTACATACGAGGAGATATTTGATCTTAGCAATAGTGATGAAAATATAGAGGTCAATAAATTTGGTGTAAACAAAAAGAGTATAAGAGATGAGGGAGCTAAACTTACACCGAAGATTCGCTATCAAGTTTTAAAGAAGTATAACTACACCTGTCAGTATTGTGGAAGAACAGCTTCTGATGGCGTTAAGTTACACGTGGATCATATTATTCCGGTAAGTAGAGGTGGTAAAACTGAAATGGATAATTTAACTGTAGCTTGTGAGGAGTGTAATATAGGTAAAGGGAGTGATATCTAAATGACATTAACTTCTTACATTAGCACGTGTAATCATATTATAGTTTCATCTGGATTACAGTATTTCTTAACAACAGATGAGTGGGTCAGGGAAGATACTGAAATACACAAAGCATATACAGCTGGATTAATCGAATATGCTTCAAAGCAATTAAATGCTCAGATACCTGAGATGCTCAAGAAGTATTCAGATTTCAAGCTGAAATATATTTATTATTCTGCACATGTGAACTTGCTCTCAAAGTTTGATAAGAGAGCAAAAGAGCGTGCGCTGACAAACGCAATACCAGAGTTTCTTAGTCATGGTATTGTGATTACGGAGGTTGGAAATGCTATCTAAAGAGAAGATAGATAAGTATTTAGAGATACTTGGCAGAGAGATATTCATAAACTTCGGACCGTCTGTAAACATACCTATGGTAATTGTAGGTGGAGCTGCTATAGCTGTGAATTATACGTTCCGTGAGGCTACTATGGATATCGACACGTATATGAATAATTCAGCAGCGCTGGAAAGTCTTGTATCGAAGATTGCTAAAGAGCATAACTTGGAAGACGATTGGTTAAACAGTAATGTGATGGTAACTCAATCATTTACCGCTAACATTGGGAAATATGCGAAGACGTACAAGACTTTCAGTGGAGTGCTACATGTTAAAGTAGCAGACTCATTAACACTTATTTGTATGAAGTCAGTATGCTGTAGACCTGACAGTCACGACTTACTCGATATTGCGAGTATTCTTGATGAGGATAGTTCCATTACTTACGATGATATTTGTGAGAGATTTGTAGACTTGTATGGGGACTGGAGCAAGATGAGTGTTGATGCGCAAATCTATCTTCAAGGGAGGTTTCAGTGTTACGTAACACCGGATATGTTTGATTTGCTTCCACCTTCTATGTTGGCAAAAGCTGAGACATTTGCGGAGAAGATGGAATTATGTAGGAGGTTCTGTTGATATGTGGAAAGTACTCACTTGTGTAAAAGATAATTCGGCACACGGTAAGGGGCGTTATTTAGTAACAGTCCAAAGAGCGTCAGACGGTGCTATAAAGGTAGGATGGACATGGGATTACATGTTTTGGAGAGTTGGAAGTATTCATGCAGGAGAAGTAAATCTGTTAGAGCAGAATTAACGAAACGCAAACTTAATCAACGTAAGCGTTTAATTGAAGCGTATGGTCTCCAGCAAGGAACTCTGTACGAGAAGCATCGCGAAAAGATTTCTAAGAGTTTAGGATATATGCGAGATGGTAATGTGCGACATTTCGTAGCTGTGAGACCAAGGCGGAAGACTTCTATAAATGGATTGTCTCCACATGATGAAAGGAGATTTAAATGACATTAAAAGATTATATTTTAACTTGTGATGAAAACGAGGAGATTACAGTTATAGATAACACAACTGGATATTCATGCGGATATTTTTATAACGATGAATGTGATCCAAACGATGATTGGTTTAACCAGATCGACAGATTAGCAAAGAAATTAACAGTCACGTGGGCAGGAAATCATAAATGTATGGTTAATATGTTCGAATTGCTTGATAAGAACAAGGATGCAATCATTGAACACGATATGTTTTACAGTTACACTCCTATGAGCTGGATGCAGAGTATGCACAGTGTTATTTCTGGAAATGTAAGTGAAGCTTGGTTAAAGGAGTTCGTCGATTTGTTATGAGAAGAATTCTCGAGGATATTTATAATAGAGTATTTTGGATTAAATGTGTAAGACTTGATAGAATATTTACTATATCTAAATCTGTAAGCGGTGCAGTGTACCTTAACCAAAGAGATATGGTAAACTGTAAAGCTGATGTCAATACACCTTGTGTCGTAAAAGACGAAACTGGTGTAATATGGACGGAGAGTATTGAGAGTGTGCTCAATAACTATGTGATGTTAGATGGTAGTAAATTAACTAAGAGATACATTTATGACTTACCTATTCTAACAGATATCCAAGTGAGAGCAAACACGATAGATAACTTGTATGCATTTCATGTATATACAGACACCTACGGTTACAACTGCGTAGCAGGAGTTAATACACCTGGAATATACAATGACGGTGGAGATTATTTGGTAACTAACTCTTTAGAGAATTTAAGCCTTTCTACTGTTAGACCGGTTAAAGCAGAGACCTTTAAATTCTTATATAGGTTAAGGGAGGACTCAATGAATAAATTTGAACGCAGAGACTCAACGTGGTTTTGGCGAGACGTTGAGTATAGAGATTGTGACTCAGCAATGAAAGCTATGTGCGAAGACATAGTAATGGATAAGGGGATGTTAATTCCGACATTTGGAGACCTTGGAAATGATGTATCGCCGAAGTTGTTCCTGCTCTACGCTATCTACAGCCTGGACATGGAGACTCTTATGCAGTGTAGTAATTTAGCCGATTACGAGAGAATTACTGGACAGAAGATTAAAGTGCACGCAAACCAGTTAAATGTTTTATACGGTAAGAGATATCGCAAACCAATGGCTTATATGTCGAATAGACCTTTCCAGTGCGCTCTATTTCCATATCTTGAGGAGGTGTATAACGATGGCAAGGCAATGATCAATATGAGTGATGGATCATTTCCATATGAAGTGGTATTGAGCTACTTATGTGATAAACTTCTATTCACTCTTGGAGACTCACCGTTTAACAAATACGTGAATATGTTTGCGATTTTCGATACAGATCCGAGAACAGAAGGACTGTGTGATAGAGCACAGCATAGAGATATTCAGCGTCTTGAAATCCTTGCTATGCAGATATCAGCAAATGATCTATCAGAAACAGACAATAGTATCATTACTATCGGAGATGTGCGCAAGTGTAAATATCCGAGCAAGACAAGAGATATCTTGGGTGATGTGGATTACGCAGATAAGTTACTGTGTTCACCTCCAGCATTATATGACTCAGATTATGTGATTTGGAGAAACAGAGTTTTCTCAATCTACAATAAAGTCAAGGACGTAGAGGAAATACCTATGGATATGGCACATATAGATATTGATGTAAAGATACCAGATCCAGAGCCAATCGAAAACTTCTCCAAGTATATGAATAAGCCAGAACCTGATGATAGTTTTGCAGCATATATGAATCCACCAGAGTTAGAGGAAGAAGATAAGGACGATGAAGCGATGCATAATGTAGCTGAGGTTTATTGTAACATCTCAAACTCAGACTTCGATACGTGCTGCAACGTGTTAAGAGGAATGGGTAGTGATACGTGGGAGAAGATATACCGTGCTCTTCCTATTTACTTGAGAAGAATAGGCAAAGGAGTTGACGTATCTGTGCTTATAGAATACTGTAAGATATTAGGAGATTTATATGGAACATGTGATTTGGAATTCAACGGTTAAGAGAGTTGCTGTTGTAGCTTTGGCTATTGCTATGTCTCTACCAATCTCAGTTCTCGCTGCTCCTGGAGATAAAGAAGATACAGAAGAAATCAAAGATGTCACAGTAGACAATTGGCAGACTTGGTATCCGAAAGTAACTGCTCTGAGAAGTCTCAATGCATACTTAGCTACAGAAAAAGGCGAGCAGGTATATTACGTACCTACACTCGAGGAATTACCAAATATCAAGAACGCAGTATCTGATTGCAAAGATTACCACGGAGACGAAAAGAAGTTTGCCACAGTCTACGATGGATATTTCGATCAGATGTGCAGAGAAGCACTTGTGAGAAAAAGTGACGGAACATACTCAAAAGTCCCAGCGATCGTGCAGACAGAGGGATCTAACAGCGTACGAGAACTTACAACGCTTGGATATGACCTGCTTTTAACTAATGAATCAATTTCGAATATCCAAACATCTGACACAGGAGTATCCGTATCATACAATACGTCTAAGATAGATAGAGCGAATGGATTTGTTGATTTGAATACAGCGCTTATGGATATCTATAAAGCAGTAGGACAATCTAAGTATGACATAACGTACATGTTTACAAGTGATCCGACACTTACTGTGGAGAGCTCACCTATTCAAGAACAGATAAATTTACTCTTGAGTAAATCGCAGGGAATAGATACGTCTGATGGGAAAGCTTGGGTATTTGTAACAAGAACAAATCCCATCCTCTATTGGAAGCAGGCAGCGTATGATGGAGTTATCTGGGATGCGGAAGCATTAGGTACGAGTAAAGTAGCGGGAGCAAGTAATACAAAAGATGAGCAAGTGTCACTAGCAGAGTTTTGCGAGTACGCGTACAATATCATGAATATCTATGGGGAACCTGTAATGACACAAGCTGAGAAGAACATTCTGCTTCAGCTCTATGGCTCCACAGTACCATACAAGGCATGTACAGACGGACAGGTAAAGGCAATCGAGAGTTTTATCGCAAAGGGAATTATCAGTCCGGAGGATGATCAGAATAAACTTCAGTGGAACGCTAACATCGACTATGATTACATGCTCACACTGTTAATGCGTATCAATGATGTCAATGCAAGAACAACATACAAAGATGTGCAGATTACGATGGATGCATCTATGATCAAGAATGGCTATTATAATGCAAAGCTTGAACATGAGGACTCAAACATCGTAGATCTGTCAGAAGCGAAGAGCGCAGTACGTGTAACTAACTATTATGATGTTCTGTTAAGTGCAGGTGAGTTTGAGAATATGGCTCAGACTATAGGCATGACGGGAGTATCCACTGACTTGTTCATTCCAGCCCACTTAGTTTTCACAACAGAAGACGGGGCAATATTTCCAATTAATACGCAAGTAACTGCATATACTCAGAAGATATATTCAAAGAATTATCCGGATAAGAGCTATGTACTGAGCAATTACAATGTGGTATCAGACGGACCGTTAATGCAGTTCTGTTCTAGCGAAGGAATGATAACACAAAACAGTGTTAAGTTCTTACAGCTAAAGATTGCAGCATTCACAGTAGATGATTTGATTTGCGATGACGGGACATATCACTTACAGCTAATAGATGATAAAGGAGAACTTTCTTCTAGCATCTTCAGAATACAGCCGGGAGGTGGAGTATACTACACATCAGGAGTTAAGTCAGATGAAGACTCGCACAACGAAGAAGAAACAGTGTCTCTATCAAACCAGAAAGAAATTGATGAGTTAATTTCTTTATATGATGATGAGGGAGAATCTGCAGCTCAGAAGCGATTACGTGAGTTAGAACGTAACAATACGCAATGGACAACAGCAGAAATAGAAGCAGCTGAATATGCAGCATCAAGCGGTGAGCAATTATCATCTATCACTTCAACAGTAGTATATATGGAAATCAGAGCGAACTCTGAGAGCAACATCATGGTCACTTCTAAGAAAGGTGTAACCCGGAAGTTGTCCGATATTATGAGTGGAACTGAGCATGATGGAGTTTACTATGTAGACGAAAATGATGCGGCGGATTTAGCATTCAGGAAAATCAACAACACCCATTATCAAGTCGAGAATTGTGCAGGACGTAACGACTTAACAGAGAGAGTTAAATCTTCATCTGTAGGAGAGTCAGAAATGGCGTACTGCTATCAAGATAAAGAGTTAATGGTATCCACGTCTTGGCTTAAGAACAAAGGTCTGATTGTCACAGATCCAAACAAGAACAATGACATTCTAATGCTTACAACAAAGTACTCAAACATCTATCTGGATAAGAAGAATAACTATATAGTAGTAGGTTCTTGCGTTTATGATGTTAAAGGAAATGAGGAAGGACAGGTTTGGTTCGAGACAGCAGACGGAGATGTGTTTGTAAACTTCCGTGCTGTCCTAGGTTGGACAGGTAACTACACTATCTATAAGAATGTTGGTGGTTCAATATCAGTTGTAATTAATCGTACTATAACTGGAAGTGTAACAAACGTTACAATGTCAAAGCGTGTAGACATCAGAATGAACGATGTTACCAAGAATATAAATGGTAATGTGGAAGTGAATGATAATAATGTATCAGTCCTCAGGTTAGAGGGAAGAACATCCAACATTGAAACTGATGTTCCAATGACAAGTATGTATCCGTTCGCTAACTGGTTTATATACATCTCACCTAACGTCGTATGGGACGACGAGAGTGTTGAGTATCACGATTGGTTATTTGTATTTAAACCACGAGAGATAAAAGTTGACGGTGCTAAGATTGAGTACGACGATACAGAGTCGCGAAAGCAGCTACACGATACTATTAATATGGACGTGAAAGGGTTAGATGACAGTGTCAGAGTCTGGGCATACCCATTATACCGTAACAACAAGAAAGACAGCGGCATGCCGGCACACATCACATATGATAGTCAGTGGGGTTACGTATATAACACACCTAACATTGATGAGTTCTCGAGTATGACAGATATGTTGAAAGAATATTTCGATTACACGAAAGTTATGCAGAATACAGGAACTACGAAGTGTGCAATACCGCTGTATGTGGATGGTGATGGAGCGACAAGATGCTTCAACTACAATACGTACACCTACACAGACTCGAGTGGTGACACAGTGATGATGAACTACGGTGAGTTGCCACTTAGTACTTTATCACACAGTGCAGGAGATTTCAAGCGTGACATTTATACACAGAATGCAGACGGAACTCCAGTATTGAAACAAGCACAGGACGATCTTGATAATTGCTACATCAATCCGACTATTACGAGTCCGGCTTTATGGTTCTTGGAGCTACAGAAGTTCAAACTTGACACGGTCATGTCTACTATGAATAACGGTTCAGGACTATACTGGGGAACGAGCAAGGTTACAATGGAAACGAACGGCAATGAAAAGAAACTCAAGATAGGCTTGACAGACGTAACAAAGACTCTTAATGATCCAAGTATGCAGTTCATGCTCATGCGAGAAACTTCCTATGATACAAGTACTATAGGTAGGTGGTATAGTGTAAGTGCTTTAACAGCATTTAAGTTAGAGTCAGTAGTTGATGGCGACGGTACTGAGAATATGGTAGGTCCACCAGTAGGAGAGTCAAACGCTCAAGTTGACTCCATAGACTGGAATGGATTTAAGTTATCTCGTATGCTGGAGAGTGGAGAGTTCGCAGTATCTGTTGTAACAATAGTAGCATTGTTCATCTTACCACGTATTGCGTTATTCTGTTTCTTATTGTTAGCAGCTTTAAGTGTAATACAGAATGTAAAGATAGTGCAACTATTCTGTGACAGAATATTCGATCCATATAAGTTCCTAACAGCAGGACGAAGAGATGTACATACATTCCAAGGTACACGATCATTTATAGCTTCAATAGTAGCAATGGCAATATTTGCAATTTTCATGGACGGAACAATTATCCGTGTCTATGAGTGGATTATGAGATTTATAGGAGTATTCCTAGGAAAGTAGGAGAGTAATATGAAAAGACAAAAGATTACCCGCTTACTTCTGCTTGCAATCTCGATATCTTTGGTCTTTTCAATAACAGCATTTGCGGATGATGCGGTTATAGACATACTTGATAATCCGAGATTTTCAGGCGCTGTAACGTGGGTTAACGTAGTAGGTAAATGGGTCGATCAGTGGTTTGCAGCATTTATCTCATTTACATCATTCTTCATCTAAAAAAGCAATGGTATGGCACAGAAGCATAACCTCACTATTCAAGTCGTATCCATTATCGGAGGAATCCTGACGGCTATTTTCTTTTTGGGATTTCTGGCACTTGCCAGAATCCTCCGCTCCGATATTTCTTGCCTGATTGCTGGAAGTATATTAATTCTCACTACGCTAACAATCAGCCGCATGGTGGTCCAGTCTTTTCTGGATGCAATGAACATCACTTTATACATAGCCGGATGTGTATTGATTGGCTTTGGTATAAATGCCAGCATTAATCTCCTCTTCATTACACTTATGGGAATCAGTATTCTCACATTCTTGCTATCAAGAGGGTTTATCCTCCCCTTTCTTTCAGTCATTCTGTTTAATATATCTTTCTTCGGAGAAGCTGCCCATGTCTTTTCTTCGTTTTATCCCTTGCAAATAGCCGTAGTCCCTATCCTTGGAGTGTTTCTATTTACCAACATCTTTGAAAACAAGTTGTTTGAGTGTATAGGAACAGAGAATTACCTTTCCAAATACAAACC
>OHAY01001749.1_pt1 | contig 18957 bp, 13 predicted proteins | sample 1577191 | NCBI WGS metagenome assembly OHAY01 (sample SAMEA3541504, study PRJEB24748) | human gut metagenome | biome: human gut; feature: human-associated habitat; material: faeces | place: China | collected 2012 | reverse complement strand
CAGCACGCCCTGAAAGGGCAGAAGCTCTTAGCCCAGGGCAACGCCCTGGGTATAATGGCAGTCAGCAATGCGCCCTGTAAGGGCAACAGCCTTATAAATTGCCCGGTATTTTAAAGCTTTTGCCCTTTCTCTGAGCGCATCTGACGTTTGTGGGAGCGAAACAGAAAATCGTGGGAGCGAAAGCGGGAAACGTGGGAGCGTAACTGAACAACGTGGGAGCGACGGATTCTATTCAAAGGACACTTTTGTGCCCTTCGAAGGGGCCCTATTGTGCCACAAGTAGGCATTTTGTCTGTATCCGTTTTTAAAAAGAATCAATTACACAAATACCCTTCACCCTTCATCTTTTCCTTGAAATCCCCTGTGTTTATCGGGGTTCCAGAGGGTGAAGGGTATTTGCGTAATCCAATTATGAACAGTTCAAGTTTCGCATGTGGATCAAGTATGGGCGACTCAAAAGCTCCCTTCAGGGCGTGCGGAACTAACAAACTTAAGTTAAGAACATCATGAATAGAAGTTATGAGCCGAGAGAGGCTCATCCCGACATAATAAGTTAAAGAATACTATCCAAAACTAGAGAAATCGCAAAAAGTGCTTATAAATAATAAGAAAAAATGCTATTTTTAAAGACTTTTGTGAGTTTAATGGTTAAAAATGCAACTTTTTGCAAGAAATATTTGGTGAATAACTAAATTTTATATAATTTTGCAGCCGTTACAATTCAATTGTTAAATATTGTACTATAAAGAGAGAGATTTTATATATAAAATAGCATCGTTTTTTTCCACCTCGGGGCACGAGGTGGAGACAAAGATATGAGAAAAGAATAAACTTTATACATTCATTTTAAAAAAAAGAGAGAGATTTATGGAAAAAAGACTCATGACGTTTATCGCCTGCCTGTTCTTTAGCATAGGAATGGCTTTGGCACAAACTCAAGTTTCCGGAACGGTCACCTCTTCCGAAGATGGCTCGCCAGTTATCGGCGCCAGCATCAAGGTGGTAGGCACCAATACCGGTACTGTTACCAACATCGATGGTAACTTCTCACTGAACGTATCAGCCAACGCGAAGTTGGAGGTATCGTACATCGGCATGGTCACCAAGACCGTCAAGGCCGCAAAGAACATGAAGATTGTATTGGATCCAGACAACCACGCTCTTGACGAGGTAATGGTTGTTGCCTATGGTACTCAGAAGAAGAGTGCTTTTACTGGTTCTGCTGCCATTGTAGGCGCAGAAGAGATTGGCAAGGTTCAGGTAACCAATGCTGTTGATGCCTTGAAGGGTAAGGCTGCAGGTGTGCAGATTTACACTGGCAGCGGTCAGCCTGGTGCTACTCCTACCATCCGTATTCGTGGTTTCAACTCTATCAATGCAGGAAACGACCCTCTGATTGTGCTTGATGGTTCTCCATACGGTGGCTCTCTTAACGACATCAACCCTGCCGACGTAGAGAGCATGACGGTATTGAAGGATGCTTCTTCTACAGCTCTTTATGGTGCCCGTGGTGGTAACGGTGTTATCTTGATTACAACCAAGAGCGGACAGAAAGGCACAAAGGGCACTCTTACCGTAGATGCTAAGTGGGGTTCCAACTCAAAGGCTGTGCCTGAGTACGAAACAATGAAGAGTCCTGCAAAGTACTATGAGATGTGGTACAAAGCACTGAACAACTATGCTCAAAATGTGAACCACATGGATGCCACACAGGCATGGAAGTGGGCTAACGACAATATGATTACCAATACCTCTTATGGTTTGGGTTACAATGTGTATACTATCCCAGAGGGACAGCAACTCATTGGTACCAACGGCAAGCTCAATCCTAACGCTACCCTTGGTTCTTACTCTACAATGAATGGAACAACCTATTATCTGACTCCAGATGACTGGATAGACGAAATCTACAACAACAGCCTTCGTCAAGAATATACTGTTACAGCAACAGGTGCTTCAGACAGAGGCACATTTTATGGCTCTGCCAACTATTTGAGCAATGACGGTATTACCGCAGCTTCTAACTATCGTCGTTTCACTTCTCGTTTGAAGGCAGACTATCAGGTAAACAAATGGTTGAAGGTGGGTGCCAACATGAGTTATGGTCACTTCAACAGCAATTCTCTTAGCGAGAGTGGTGACAATGGTAGTATTTTCGCAACTGTTAACATTGCGCCTATCTATCCTATGTATATGCGTGATGCCAATGGCAACATTATGTATGACCAGACTTCACGCATGATAGCTTATGACTATGGTAGTGGTAAGGTAGCTCCATTCCGTGCTTTCATGAGTGGTGCCAACCCTATCTCTGATGCTAGGCTGAATACAGCCAATTCAGAAGGAAACACCTTTAACGGTACAGGCTTTGCTGAGATTCAGTTGCCTTATGGCTTCAAATTTACTTCTATCAACAACGTATATTTAAACGAGAGCCGTTCTACAGACACAACCAATCCATACTTCGGTCAGTATGCAGCAAGTAATGGTATGGTGAACAAGGAGCACGACCGTTCTTGGTCTTACAACTACCAGCAGCGTATCAACTGGCATCAGGTTTATGGCAAGCATGATGTTGAGGTGATGCTCGGTCATGAGTATTATCGTGCTTATGGCTATGCTCTGTATGCCGGCAAGCACAATCAGTTCTCTGTAGATAACAAGGAATTGGCTGGTGCTGTTGTCTTGGACAATGGTTCTTCTTCTATGAGTGAGTATAATACAGAGTCATGGCTCAGCCGTGTCATGTACAACTATGATTCTCGTTACTTTGGTAGTGTTTCTGCTATGCGCCAGGCTTCATCTCGTTTCTCAAAGGATAACTGGTGGGGTACTTTCTGGTCATTTGGTGCTGGTTGGAACATGCATAAGGAATCTTGGTTCAATGTTGATTGGATTAACGAATTGAAGTTGAAGGCTTCTTATGGTGAAAATGGTAACGATGGTATTGGTAGCTATATGTATACCAAGTATTTCTCGATTGTCAACTCCAACAATGAAGTGTCTTTGACTCCTTCTTCTTTGGGTAATCCAAAAATCTCTTGGGAGAAGAACGGTAAGTTCAATATCGGTGCAGATTTCTCTTTGTTGAAGAACCGCATCTGGGGTAGCATCGAGTACTACAGCAACAAGACCTCTGATATGCTTTCTATGGTTTACCTTCCTGTGTCTTTCGGATGGAGCGGTTATTACGATAACATCGGTAATATGGTGAACCGTGGTGTTGAGATTGACCTTCATGCAGATGTTATCCGTACTAAGGATTTCACTTGGAATGTATATACCAACTTGACAACCAACCACAATGAAGTTGCCAAACTTTCTGATTCTGCCAAGCAAAGCTGGTATGATGGTATTGGTTTAGGTTACGCTAGCGGTTCGTACTTCTATCAGGAGGGTAAGTCACGCTTTACTTACTATACCAAGAAGTATGCGGGTGTAGATCCTGAGACAGGTCTTTCTCTCTTCTATAAGAACGTATATGAGAAGGATGAGAACAATAAGGACGTTTACTACAATAACGCTGGCGAGAAGGTTGACGAAAGCTATACTGGCATTAAGCACCGTAATGTGGTAGGTCAGGAAACTACTTCCACCTACAATGACGGTAGCTACTACCTTTGCGGTGATGTATTGCCAGACGTATATGGTGGTTTCGGTACCAGCGTAGCCTGGAAGGGTCTTGATTTCTCTGTGGACTTCCAGTATCAGATAGGTGGTCAGGTTTACGATGGAGCATACGCTGGCTTGATGAGTTGCTCTGTAGGTCAAGCAATCCACGTAGATATGGAGAAAGCATGGACACCAGAGAATACCAACACCAACGTGCCTCGTTGGCAGTATGGCGACTCATATATGTCTGCAGGTTCAGACCGTTTCTTGACTGATGCTTCTTACCTTTCATTGTCTAACATCACTTTGGGTTACACATTGCCTGCCCAGTGGATGCAGACAGTTGGTTTGCAGAAGGTGCGTGTTTATATGGTAGCCGACAACATCTGGACATGGTCTAAGCGCCAGGGTCTTGACCCACGTCAGAGCATTACTGGTGGCAGCTCTAATTCAGTTTACCGTCCTATCCGTACCGTTTCTGGAGGTATTACTGTTACATTCTAAACGTTTCAACTATAAAGAAAGAATAAAATGAACAAGAAAACAATATATCGTTCGATGGCTGGACTTGTGATGGCTGGATTCTCCCTGACATCACTCACTGGCTGTATGGAGGTGACAGAACCAACAACTGTTGCCACTGAGGGGCAGATACAGAACTCCCCATCATCATCAGAATCTTTCCTAATGGCGATGCCTGCATATTTTAATAAGGTAAATGAGTCTGTAGTAGATCGTAGCTGGCACTTCCCATTTGGTTATGGTGCTATCATGTATGTACGTGACTTGATGACAGGCGACCTCTTGCAGTCTACCAAGAACTATGCCCAGCACTTTTACTATTGGGCACAGAACAAGTATCAGGGTGACGGCTATGTATTCGGTCAGTACATCAGTACCTATTATTATAGCTTTATCCTGACCATCAACAACATGGTTGGTGCTGTCAACCCAGACAATGCCACCGATGAGCAGTTGGGTTACCTTGGTGCAGGCTTGGCTTTCCGTGCTTTGTGCTATATTGACCTTGCCCGTATGTACGAGTTCCTGCCTAACGACAAGACAAGCAATATCAATGCCGATGGTAATGACGTTAGCGGACTTACAGTACCTATTGTAACAGCAGAGATGAATCAGGCTGACGCCCTCAACAACCCTCGTGCTACTCACGAAAAGATGAAGGAGTTTATCGAGAGCGACCTCAACAAGGCAGAGGAGTATATCAAGCACTTGACAAAAACAGCTGGTGGCGTGCTTCCTGATTTGTCTTGTGTCTATGGTCTGAAGGCTCGTCTGTATATGTGGGATGGCGACTACGAGAATGCTGCCAAGTATGCGCGTCTTGCCATCAACAATGCCAAGGTTCAGCCTATGAGCGAAGAGGCTTGCACTAACTATAAGACTGGTTTCAATGACATCACAAAGTGGATGTGGGGTGCTACCCAGACCTCTGAGGATACCTCAGTTAAGACAGGTATCATCAACTGGACTTCATGGCTCAGCAACCAGACAACTTTTGGTTATAGTGGTTATGGTGAAGAGAATATGCCTTTCAACGAGATAGACAAGAGAATGTATGAGCGTATCAGCGATACAGACTTCCGTAAGTTGGAATTCAAAGCTCCAGAAGGTTCTGAGTTGGCAGATAAGGTGATCCAGATACCTGCAACAAAGAGCTTGGCAGATAAGCGTATGCCAGCTTATGCATCTGTGAAGTTCCGTCCTAACGAGGGAAATACCGACGACCCTAACATCGGTGCAGCTTCTTCTTATCCTATCATGCGTGTAGAAGAAATGTACTTTATCGAGGCAGAGGCTGTAGCTCACACCAATGCTGCCAAGGGTAAGGAACTGTTGGAAACCTTTATGAAGACCTATCGTGATCCTAAGTACACCTGCAAGGTGTCATCAACAGATGACGTGGTTGAGGAAATCGTATTCGAGAAGCGTGTAGAGCTTTGGGGTGAGGGTCAGACTTTCTTTGATATCAAGCGTTTGAACTACTCAGTAACCCGTGGTTATCCAGGTACCAACTGGTACGACCTGACTCGTCTCAACACCAAAGGCCGTCCTGCATGGATGAACCTCGTGTTCGTAGCTAACGAGGGTGACCGCAATCAGGGAGTAAGAGGTATGAACAATCCTGACCCATCAGATCTCTACACTCCATGGACTGAGCAATAGTAGTTTTTTTAAACGAATAGATAAACATAACAATTATGAAAAAAGCATTCAAATTTTCATATATGGTACTCCTGAGCTTGGTGGCATTCGCCATCAGCTCATGTACCAGCGACTACGACTACACGGGTGCGCCTAAGGTAGCTAACGAAGTGTTCTTCAGCAATACCCAGGAGTCGAAGATAGAGTTGAGCAAGAGCAACTCCAGCTTTGTTGTTACACTTCATCGTGTAAAAACAGAGGGAGAACAGACAGTTCTTTTGAAATATACAGCTGATGAAGGTAGTATTTTCAATGTGCCTAACCATGTGACATTTGCCGATGGTAAGGCTGAGGCTCCTATCACTATCACTTACAATCCTGAGAATTTGCAGTATGGTACTTATAATGGCGGTACCATCAGCGTTGCCAGTGAGGATTGTGCCACAACATACGGTATAGGTTCATTTACCTTTAAGGCTGGTGCTACAGAATGGATGGATATTACTTCTAATAAGTCGATGGGTGCTTACCGTGAGGATGTGCTGACTACATTCTTCGGTGTAGATAATGCTGTTGACGAAGTGAAGATTCAGAAGAGTGTTGTCGAGGAAGGCAAGTACCGTATCGTCAATCCTTATGCTTCATGGGAAGGAGAAGAGGGTACTACCTATGATTCCGAGAACGATCATTACTGGGTAATCAATGCTACCGATCCAGATTTCGTCTATGTAGAAACTTGTCATACAGGTTTTGCTATCGGTAATTATGGTGAGATTTCTGTTACCAGCAAGGTTGCTTACAACTTGGAGGGTGGAGCATCTCTTGATCTTATCAAGTCAAAGAAGCCAGAGTGGTTCGGTACCTTGAAGGATGGTATCATAACCATGCCAGCAAAATCTTTGTTGATTTCTATGGCAAATTACAACGATGGTGGACTTTATGAGGCCAACAAGAGTGGTTTGTTTGCCATTGCTCTTCCTGGTAAGACAATCGCAAATTACAGTGTCGAGGCTGCCTATAAGGGTCGTTTCACCGATGCCAATGACAATGATTTCGCACAGGTTACTATGTCTTTGAGCGCAGATGTCGCCAAGGTGAAGTACGCTCTTGTTCCTGCAAGCAGCGACTTGAATGCTACTGTAAGCGGTATCGTTGATGGCAGTGTGGCTTCTGAGGAAGTATCAGCTTCTGGTGATGTTCAGGTTCCTTTCGATGAGACTGGCAAGTATGTTCTCGTAATGGTCATGTATAATGCAAATGGTGAGGCTGTAGGTTCAGATGTACTTAATCTCTCACTCAAGTCAAGCAAGGATGCTGCCGAGGTTTGGAATGATGTTGCTGCTGGTACAGTAACCATTGGAGCCAAGAGTTACGGTTCTATTTTATTCGAAGAGGATCCAGGTGTGCTCATGGGTAAGCCTGTTGTTACAGAAGGTGTACTCTCACAGAGTGGTAGCGATCCTACCAAGTTCCGCATTACTCCTTTTGCTGTTGAGAAAGCTCCATTGGAGTTTACTGTTGCAGAGGATGGTTCAATCACTGTAGAAACACAGGAGACAGGTCTTGCTCTTCAGGATGGTACAGCCATCTTGGTAACTGATATTGTGACTTACTTTGGTGCTGATACTGATTATGGTAAGCTCTTTGCAAGCAAGGGATTCCTTTCTAAGTATGACAGTAGCAAGAAGCTCTATACCTTCTTCAATGTCTATACAGATGCCTCAGACATTGCGTATGCATTCGAGTCTGATACCTTCGAGGTAACAGATGAGGGTGAGGCTAAGATTCATGCTGCTTTTGCCAAGGCAAAGAAGGCAGCAGCACATCATTCAGCTGTAGTTTCTGCCAAGGCACATAAGATGTATGTGGCTAAGCGTGGAGCTTGGACTAAGTAATACAGGCGTTTTTCCATAAACAAAAACACGATATGAGTTGAGGCTCCAGATAACTTGAATGGTTTTCTGGAGCCTTGTTTTTTCTAAACAGCTTTTAGAACAAAAGAAATATGATGATGAAAAGAAATATGAAACTACTGATGCTTGCTTCCCTACTGGGCTTTGTGGCTCTTTCTGCCCAAGCGGTACCTGCCAAAAAGGGTGTATGGCGTATGGTGACATTGGTTGATGGAACTCAGAAAAGGGTGGAACTTCGTGGTGATGAATTCTGCAGCTACTGGGTGGATGCTGAAGGCGTTAGCTATAATCTGGACAGCGAAAGCAAGCGATATGTAAGAGTTGATGCCAATGCTCTGCAACTACGTGCGAGTCAGTTGCGTGCCAAAGCCAATCAAGACCGTATTGAGCGTATGGAGAAAGCTCGTCACATGACTGCGAAAAAGAGTTTGGGGCAAACTAATGGTTCTTATTTTGGCAAGAAGAAAGGTCTTATCATCCTGGTGCAGTACAAGGATAAGAAATTCAAGTTTGGCCACAACCAGAAGATGTACAACAGAATAGCTAATGAGACTGGTTATGCAAATTCGCTCGGCTTTGTGGGCAGTGTGAAGGATTATTTTTTAGCACAGAGTAACGGACAGTTTGAACTGGACTTTGATGTGGTGGGACCTTATACTCTCAATCATGAATATGCCTATTATGGTGCGCCTTCAGGAAACTCACATGATGTCCGTCCTTGTGACATGGTGTATGATGCTTGTCGTTTGGCAGACCCTGACGTCAACTTTACTGACTATGATTGGGATGGCGATGGCTATGTGGAGCAAGTGTATGTTCTCTTCGCAGGACTCGGACAGGCTGCAGGTGGTGACGAAAATACTATTTGGCCTCATGAATACAAGTTGCAATATGGAAACAACGGTTCGTATGTAAGCAAGGACAATAATGTGGTGGTAAATACATACGCTTGTGGACCGGAACTTACCTTACAATATACTCCTGTTGCTTACAGGGAACGTGTAGACGGTATTGGAACTCTCTGTCATGAGTTCTCTCATTGTTTAGGTTATCCAGACCTGTATGATACAGGTAATGGTGGTAATTTCGGAATGGGTGAATTCGACCTGATGGATGCTGGAAGCTATAATGGTGAGAGCTTCTGTCCTCCCAACTATTCAGCCTATGAAAAATGGTTTGCAGGCTGGATAACTCCCACCATACTGGATAAACCAGCATCCGTAAAAGGTATGCAGGCGCAGGATGTAAAGTACGGACAGGCATTTGTTGTCTACAATGACAACAACAAGAACGAGTATTATCTTATCGAGAACAGACAACAGAGCGTGGGTATCTGGGACAAGCAGCTGCCAGCCAGTGGCATGATGATTACCCATGTGGACTATGACAAGGATATTTGGGAGTATAACAATGTCAATACCTTTGTCAATTATAGCAACCAGAATGGCCCAGAATATGCTTATCTTGACAACGATCATCAGCGCCTTACGATTTTTCATGCTGACAACGAAGAGGGTTCTTCTGCAGACTCGCAGGCTGGTGACCTGTATCCCTTTAATGGTAACAACAGTCTTACCGACACCTCTTCGCCTGCTGCTACCATCTATCAGGGCGGAACAACCATGGGCAAGCCTATCACGAATATTGCCCAAAATGAGGATGGAAGCATCGACTTCGACTTCATGGGTGGCAGTAACGACAACATCATCTCGGGTATTCACTTCGTAGAGAATGATGAGATGTCTTCCTTCGGCCAGGGTGTTTACTCTTTGGACGGTCGTTATATGGGCACTTCAGTCAACGGCCTTGACAAAGGCATATATATCGTGAACGGTAAGAAGATTGTCAAATAATGTATGAAACAGAGAAATCTTATATTGCTTTTCTGTGCAGTCCTGTTGGTGGCAGGCTGTACGGAAAAGAAACAAAATCACATGAAGTCGCCCGACTTTGAGGCGAATCAAGTACTTAAGGACTCCATGCCGGAGCCTGTTAAGTTGGATAGCGACCTGCTCTCTGATGCAGGTACCGTCGTTCCTTACTTCCCAGGAGGTCTGAAAGCCATGCGTGCTTTCATTGCCAAACATGTGCGTTATCCTGAGGCTGCCCGCACGTTGAAAAAGGAAGGCAGGGTTATCATTTCTGCTCAGGTAGACACCAAGGGCAATCTCTCTCAATACAAGGTGATGATGAGCGACGACCCTCTGTTCGACAAGGAGGCTTTGAGAGTGGTAAAGCTGATGCCTCGCTTTGTGCCTGAGGGGAAAGGTAAGGTCGTTGCCGGCACGGTAAAGATTCCCGTCATGTTCAGATTGAAATAAAGCAGCCGCATCCTTTTCCTATCAAATACATTGCCCACCCATGGTTACTTACCGTACCAAGGGTGGGCATTGATGTTATCACAATCTTTTGATGGTTATTTTTAGGTTATTTCTGTCAAAAAGAAATGACTTTTGGCACTTTTTGCTTATCTTTGTGCCCATAAACCATTAATAAGACAGATTTATGTTACGATTATTGTTTAGACTATGGTGGCTTCAGCAACGTCGCTCCTTCACCTGGAAGGATGCCGTTGTGGGTGGTTATCTCATCTTCGTTTATGTGATGGTGGGCTTGGGCTTCTACTTTGGAGCGACCCTCGATGGCGAGGAACTCTTCGAGGACGGAACTCCTGATGCTCTTTGTGCCATTTTGGTGTTGACAATGCTGGTGCCCGATATTATCCTAAAGGTGGTGATGAAGCACGACAGCACGGCCATGGACGATTATCTCAAGTCGCGACCTGTGCCCGAGAAGGTTTGGAACCGTTTCCTGCTGCTCACCAACCTTGCCAATTTCTGGAATTACGTCATGCCTGTGCTCATGCTCCCCATGCTTTTCTGGATGCTCAGCGTGCCTCAGGCCATTGTGGGCTATCTGCTGATGCAGGCTTTCTCTTTCATCAATGGCATTTATGTCACTTGCTATTATAAAACTACCGACTGGATGCTGCGCTGGCCCTTGCTGTTGGGCTGGATAGGTATGGGAGCCATCCTTACTGCCTATCTTGTATGTTTCGCCTGGATGCCGGGATTCTTGATCAACATCGGTATGGCTGTATGGGTTGTGCTCATCATCACCGGCTTGCTTTTCTATCTCTATAACCTGAAGATTTATAATGAGCACAAGCAGAAGACGTCCCGTTTCAGAAGTTTTGGCAAAACAACGCTTTACAAGCTGCAGTACATCGGACTGCTTCGTGCCAAACGTGTGCGCAACATGGTGCTTGTCATGGTGATCATCTTCTTCCTCGATGCCCTGCTGATGGTATTCCTGCCCGATAGTGATCCTGGTAATCAGGTTTCCTTGATCATGTATGTGGTGGGAGATGTATTGCTGCCTTCGGTAGTCTTGTCGCAGTGGACTTTTGGTATAGAGGCCAACTTCTTTCAGGGATTGATGACAAAACCTGTCAAGGTGGAACAACTGTTGCGCAACTGCTTCTACTTCTATCTGAGTATCAGCGGTGTGATGACGGTTATCAGTTTGGTCTTCGTCTTCCTTTCTCCCGAAATAACGGTATTCACCTTGTTGGGCGCCATGGGTATGGCTGTGTTTGTCAACCTTTCCAATCTGCCTACCTGTCTCTTTTCGTCACGGTTGGAAATCTTCTCCAACTCGATGTTCAACATGCAGGGAGCCAACATGAAGATCAATCTCTATGGTATTGTCTTCTTGGTGCCTTCAGGTCTTATGGCAGGTGTCTATTATCTGTGGGGAGCTGAGGTGTGGTGCATCGTCAGCGTAACTATGGCTGTCGTGTGCTTGTTGATTCATCGCAAGGTAATAGCACGTGTGGCAGCTATATACGATCGCAGACGCTATGAGCGCATGGAGAAATATATGGAGAATTAAGTTTTATGTTCAACGAATTAAAATGTACAGCAAAATGATTAAGATACAAAATCTCAAGAAAATATATAATGGCACAACCGTGCTGGATATAGAAAGCCTCGATATTGCCCAGGGAGAGTTGGTGGGATTGGTAGGTAACAACGGAGCAGGAAAGACCACCTTGCTGCGTCTTGTCCTCGACCTGATAAAGGCTGACGACGGTTTTGTGGAGAGCGACGGAAAGAAGGTCAACGAGTCGGAAGACTGGAAAACCTATACGGGCAGCTATATTGACGGACGCTTCTTGGTCGACTTCCTGACCCCGGAGGAGTATTTCTCGTTTATAGGTGATGTCTATGGTATTGACGAAGAGACGATGAAGGAACGTCTGGCTCCTTTTGAGACGTTTATGCACGATGAAATCATGGGAACCAAGAAGTATCTGCGTGATTTCTCGCAGGGCAACCGCCAGAAGATAGGTATCATTGGCGCAATGATTGTCAACCCCAAGGTTCTCTTGCTCGACGAGCCTTTCAACTATCTCGACCCTTCTTCGCAGATGAACATTGCCCGACTGATTCATCAGGTGTGCAAGGAGCATGGAACTACGGTCATCATCTCCAGCCATAATCTCAACTTTGTGGCAGATATCTCTTCCCGCATCCTCCTGTTAGAGAAAGGTAAGCTCATTAAGGACTTGCAGAATACGGATGGTGCTGCTATCGCCGAACTCAACGAGTATTTCGGTATTCAGGCGGAGTAAATGTTCTGTTTTAAAGTTCTGGTTAAGATCATATAAAATCCTCAACTTCCGCATGTATGGAAGTTATAGAACTTCTGAACTTGCGAAAGTTGAGGATTTTAATTATCTTGTTTTCAACTGTGCCTTTGCTTTGGTGATGAGTTTCTCCTTCTCAGCTCCCTCTTTCATTTTCGGTGCTTTCTGCAGGAAAATTCGAAGGTACAGGCGTGCCTTCAGATCGTCACCATCGGCCATATACATTTGTGCGGCATTGTAGTAGTTGAGTGGGTTGTCGCTATCGTCGTATTCTATGCATTGGGCGAAAGCATGTCCTGCATTTCCGAACTTTCCTTTATCGTAGTAGAGTTCTGCCAGTTGCTGGTTGATGTAGAGCGCACGTTCTCTTGGATAGGCAACTTCTATAGAACGGTTCAGATTCTGAATGGCTAACTCCCGATATCTTTCCTTTTTTGCTTCCTGATCAGCCTTGCAGGCGTCAGCCAGCTTCTTGTAGTCCATTCCCAAGAAGTATAGGCTGTTCATGGTTGGGTCGTCTTTCAGGTCTACAGCTCTTTTCAGATAAGGTAGTGCCAGTTGGTATTTCTCTGTGTTGTAGTAGCAAAGTCCTAACACAAAGTTTGATTCATAATTGTCGAATCCATCGGCTATAAGCTTCTTGTAATAGGGTATTGCCTGTTCGTATCTGAATTGCAGAAACAGCGAGTAGGCAAGCTCTTTATTGATGAGGATGTTGGTGGAATCCTGTTTCTCTACATACGATAAGGCGAAGGCCGAAACATTTTCGGGTTTGTTGGAGTTGTTCCAGTGTGAAAGGAGTGTGGTAAACACCTCGCTGTCGTTGGGATACATTAGCCTGATGCGAAGTCCCCAGTTATCTATTGCGGATTTGTTGCCAAGGTTCAGATTAGTAAAGAAGAGCATTCTCATGTCCTCGTGGTTGAGGCTGTCTTTGGGAATACTGTCCATACAGGCGATGGCTTTCTTGTTGTCGCCGCGCATTCGGTAGCAGGATGCTAATTTCCGTAATACAGGCAAGTCGCCGGGATGGGTGTTGAGATGTTGTTGATAAAACCCGATGGCGTGCTGAGAGTCGTGCTCTGCCATGCAACTGTCGCCCTGGCTCACGAGTGCCGAACGTACAGGATGCTCGTTCTTGCCCTGCATTGTGAGGGCCAGAACGAGAATGTATGTTATTAATAATGTTTTTCTCATATGTTATTTATTAGCATTGGTTAGTGCTTCCTTCAAGGCTTCTATACCTGGGAATCCTGTGTGTTGGTAGATTTTGTGCCCCTGCTTGTCGATAATTACGTAGGTAGGAATGGCATCAAAATTGTACTGCTTGCCCAACTCGGTGCTTTGGGGATTGCTGATACGAGTGTGAATGCCATGAATGTCGGGTATCATCTCGTTCCACTTGTCGATAGGCGAGGTGGCATCGGCAATGTATATGTAAACTATGTCTTTCATTTCTTCTTTGATAGGCTTGATGGATTTCATGGCAGCACGGCATGGCATGCACCATGTGTTCCAGAAGTCGATGAGGATGGTCTTGCCCTTGTAGGGAGCGATGAGGGTTTCGATAATCTTTCCGGCGGCCATCTTCTCGGGTATGTCGACGATGGAGAATGTGCCCTTGGCGGCAGCTTCTTCCCTCAACTTCTTCGAGGCTTCGGCATCGGCTTTCGCTTTTTGAGCTACTTGTTCATTCTTGGCCAGTAACAATTGTAATACGGGCTGGCAGGTAATCTCGGTTTTGGCGGCCTGGAGTTCTTCCTCGCTGAGCGGTGTGTTGGGGGCTGGCATGAAGGGATTGCTGCTGGTAAGTTTTTTGCCGTACTTGTTGGCCTTGATCAGGTTGTCGCTCAGCTCGTCATTGATAATGTGTATGCCGAGAGGCTTATTGTCCAGTTCGCAGTAATAGGGATAGTAACGCTGATTGACTGAGCGAAGGATGGACATTTTGGACAGTCCCTTAAAATAGGACGCCGAGTCGATGGGTGTTTCTAAGTTCTTTTGGGCTGTGCTGTCTTTGCTTATCATATTGCTCATGCTAAGGTATGTCTTGTAGCCCAAGAGGTGGCCTATGTAGTTGATGTCGAGTTGCACACGGGCATAAGTTTTGCAGGCTTTGCTCACCGCAGCCTTGTCGATGGCCTTCTTGTTGGCTTGATAAGTATCGACGATGAACTGCTTGTATTGCAGGGGTGTCATGCCTTTTATGTCATCGAAGAATGTTCGACCACTCGTCTCCAGATTGTCTTTGACGGTTTGCAACTCCGTGCAGAGGGCGGCATAGTCGCCATCAAACTTCACATTTGCAGAGTCGAGAGTGATGGTCAGCTTTCCTTCGGGAACCATGATGATGGGGATTGCTCGCTTGCCTATCTTCAGGTCTGCCTGGGTAGGCAGCACCAGATTTTCTGTGATGGCGAAGCCCTGTGTGCCATCGGCGTTCTTTCGCAGTTTGGTGTCGTAGGGACCGCCTCTAAACGCTCCGTTGTATAAATTTATGCGCACGCGTTCCCTGGATCCAGGAGTGTAGTGGTCGAAGATGACATTTATTTGCGATGGACCGAAGTGGGGTGAAGTCGGTGGCAAAGTAATGGAGTTGTCCTTGGCCTGTGCGGTGAAACCGAATGAAAGAGCCAAGACCAGAAACAAGAGATGGCGACAGAAGGTCGTCTTGCAGTAGTTGAATTGTGTCATACGAAATGTTGTTTTATGTAATAATTTGCAGCTGCAAAAATAAGTATAATCTTGCAATCTTGCAAACGAATATTACAACAAAGAGTGTTGGTATATCTTGGTTATCAGTTGCTTAAGCGTGATATATAACCATACAATTCTCTTTTTTGTAATCGACTTACACTTCACGGCTTATCACAGCCTCGAAGGAATCTACCTCGCAGTCGGCCTTGATGCGCGACTTCCTAACCCTTATATTAGCCATCGAATATTGCAGTATCTGCATTACTTCCTCGTCGGTCTTTCCTATGTGGTAGAGTATGCAGAATAGACAATGTGAGGGATTCAGATCATAGCAGGCAAGCCGTTTGCTGTATTTTTCGTCTATCATCCTGTAGCTGGCAAGTAGCTGCAGGATTCCCTGTTTGCCGATTTGACTGATGTTCTTGTTCTGTACCGCTTGCGAGTAGTATACGAGTCCCTGACTTATATCGGTCAGTTCGCCGATTTGTGTCTTGTACAATTCTATATCCTTGTCGCGTCTTTTCAGCTTGCGTACTTGTGTGGTGATGTCATGATTCAGTTGCTCGTATCGTTCTGCAAGTGTTGCGTTCTCTACGTCTTTTAGCTGATGTAGCGAATGGTGTAGAGCGGCAATGGTGCTTTGGGCTTTTCGTATTCGCGAAACAGAAAGGTATGTCATTGTCAGCAATATGGCAAGCACGATGATGATGGCTACAAGAATCCAGTTCTTCGCTTGCGCATATCGGTAGTTGCTGTAACCTCCTTCATACATTAGTTTCACCTTTTGTTCCTTGTCTGCATTGCCTTGTCTTTCAATGAAGGGTTCTGACTGATGTATTAGTTTGACGATGTTGTCGGCAGTCGTTGTGTCACCCAGGTGTAAGTACACAAAGTAAAACGGTATGAGATATTCATACGAACCCAGGTACATGTAATTGGATAATTCCTCTATTTCCGGTTTATGGGCATTGAGAAATTTCTCTCCTTTGGGTGTCTTGCCGTATCTCCATAGAAAACGATACAGATCCACTGCAGTTTTGTGTTTTATACCACCATAGTTATCTGCCAGATTGATGTAATCCATGATGACGGAGTCGGGAGTGTTTCCTTGTTCTATCAGTTTTTGAAAATAATAGTTGTACATAGGCCCTAATGTACTGTCCTTGTTCTCGGGAATGGAGTAAGCGATGTCGAAAGCTTCTTCTGCCAACTGACGGTCTTGATTGTTCACGGCACGGTAGAGCGTCGCCCAGGCACGATGGGATATGTTGTGGCTTTGTCGTGCCTCGTCCTCGAGTTTTACGGTGTAGGAGTTGTCGTGAGTGATGCGGCACATCAGGTCGTAGAGTTCGAGCTTCTCCTTTTGACGCATGATGGAGCTATGTCTACAGGCTTGCATCAGTATTTGCAGCGTTTGTGTTGTGTCGTGAGTTGTGTTGAAAGTCATGGCGCCCTTATAATATAATGCACGCGCAAGCATAGGCTCATTGTTTTCTTTGGTAAAGATCTGTATGGCGTCCTCAATGTCGGAATCTCGGCGCAAAAAATATACGCCAGTGATTTGGTATCTTATCTTGCAAGCCAGTAGCTTGTAGTACCCTTTGTTGTCGTTGCTGTCGGTTCTTTCCAAATATACCTTGGCTTGGGCGGGATAATAGTCAGCCATATCGTCTATTTCTTCGAACGAAAGACGATAGTGCGATGGAGTACAGCCAACAACGAAGGTCAGCAACAGGGAAAATAGAAATAATATGACCGTTTTCTTCATTCTGCCTGCAAAGGTAAACATTCTTTCTGAAAATCATATACAGATAGAGAAGAAATTTGTGCTGTGATTATCAGTTATATTCGCCCTCGGATATTTGATCTTGCAATGTAATCGCACGTGACATCAAACGAACCACTTCTTTCAGTTCATTGTAATTGTCTAAGCGCTTCTGGTTGATGGCATAACCCTTGATGATGTATTGCTTCAAGATAGAATTAGCCCATTGACGGAATCTGGTACCATTGATTGACTTTACACGATAGCCTACGGAGATAATGACATCCAGGTTATAATATTCCGCTTCGACAACCTGTTCAAAGCCGTCGTGGCGGCCATATTTCTTGGTATGTGCAAATTTTGCACATACCAAGGATTTGTCGAGTTCACCTTCTTTAAAACAGTTATTGACATGTCGTGAAATCACAGTTCTGTCACGGCCAAACAACTCTGCCATTTGGCTTTGTGTAAGCCAAACGGTATCATTCTCTAATTTTACATTCAGCTCTATGTTGCCCTCTGGGGAACGATAGATTTCAATGGAAGAATTTCTCTGCTCCATACCTATCATTATTTAAATGTCCTAATTCTGGTATCCAATTTTTGGATAATTCAGCAAAGATACGATAATTATCTGATTCCTACAAGGTTTTCAAGTATTTTTCCTGCTTTTTTGATGAAACTTGTAAAAGATAGAAATGGTTTTGTCTTAATGAAAGCATTCGTTCTTGAGGCTTTTTCTACCTATATTTATAAATGAGATTGCTGCGTTTTTTTAGAAATTTATGGTAGATGCGTAACTTCAGCTTTTCATCAAACTGCATGAAAAGGGATAGGAATGCTGTGTCCTGATACTGAACAATATGTTAATCATATATGCTTAATCGGTTAAAACATGACGAAAAGATGGATTTTTGAGGAATAAAAGATAGAAAAAAGTTGGCTTTTCGTCTCGATTTTATTAAATTTGCAGACGATAAGACAGCATCAAGGGAACTGCTACATTAAAAGTGGCTGAATACACCGAGAAAACAAGCAGAGCCTGCGCTCCTAATGTTCAGTTGAATTATCTGAAGCAGAAGTAACTTTAATCGTGTAAGCAGAAGTATCTCTTCTCGTGTAAGAAGTAATACTTCTTCACGTACAACTATGTACTCTGCCCATCGCATTGGGCAACTTTGCCCATAACGTTGGGCAGAGTTGTTCAATACGATGGGCAAAAATGCCCATAACGATGGGCAGATACTAATAAAGCCTTTCGCTGACTTTGTTCTCCTCTTCTTTTAGCCCTCCTGCATGATTGTCTTGACAGTTTATAGTTCTCAGTTTCTATAGAAAAGAACAGCTTTTCCGGTTGTTTTTTAGGAAAAGTGTAGTTTTTCTTATTGTTATTTAAAAGTGTAGTTTTTGCTTGGTTGTTTCGTAGGAAAAGTGTAAATATGCTCTATAGAAAGATTGAAAAATATATTGTAAGTCACTTACAATTAGGGTCTGACAAGATTTTGATTATAGATGGTGCACGCCAAATAGGTTCCTGTGCATGCTCATAAGAGCTACTTGCGACAGAAGAAATGATCCTTTCCGCAGAAATAAGGAGAAATCCTGAGATAATCCATGGCCTTTGCCGTCAGCAAACAACCGCAGACGGTGAAGGCCACAGCTGTTATTGTGAAGAGGATGACCGTAGGATCGAAAGTGAACAAAGGCACAAAGAGCTTGGTGATGATGGTGAAAGCCGGCGAGAACAACAGGATGGGGAGGGTGTTCTTTCCGATGACGAACGCTCCTTTCCTGAAGAGCTGGGGCATGAATCTATATACCGTCACCCAGAATACTGTCATCACGTAGGTGAGCCACAGGCTGCGGACCAGGGCAGGATAAGAACTCTGCCAGGAAGTAATGCCCACGATGGTGACGATGATGGCAAACAATGACGGGCGGAAGACACTCAGGAACGGCACGCGAAGGAGCTTGATGCCCACACCGATGGTGAAGAAGATGCAGCAATGCCAGGAGATGATGCCCAACCAAACCACAAAAATACCGATGAAGGCAACCGTGAGCAGCAGGGCTTCTATCTTGATCTTGTTGCGGTAAAGCCATGAAACGGCATAATAGGCCACATAGCTGATGATGAGGTTGTGGATGTACCAGTA
>OHAY01001743.1_pt1 | contig 19003 bp, 9 predicted proteins | sample 1577191 | NCBI WGS metagenome assembly OHAY01 (sample SAMEA3541504, study PRJEB24748) | human gut metagenome | biome: human gut; feature: human-associated habitat; material: faeces | place: China | collected 2012 | reverse complement strand
CTGTTACCTCCACATTCTTTTTTATTTTGAATGTCCGCAAAATCCGTCCTACATCAGACGGCTTCCACGGACAGTCAAGGTGATGCAGAGCAATGAGCCTGTCTTGCACGTTGGTACCAGCACCGAGTTTCGGTGTAGAACCCATGAGGATTCTCACCTGTCCGGCCCGCACCTTTGTAAACAGTTCCGCTTTCTTTGCCTCCGTGTTATATTCATGGATAAAAGCAATCTCTTCTTTCGGGATTCCTCTGGCAACCAGCTTCTCCCTCACATCATCGTAAACATTGAAACTGCCATCCCCTTTTGGTGTGGACAGGTCACAGAAGATCAGCTGGGTTGTCCGGTCTGTCTTTCCCTCATCCCATACCTGAAAAGCATTTTCCACACAGGTATTGACCTTGCTTTTTTCGGCATCCGGGAGAAGTTCATTCAACAGTCTCTGGTCAAGGGCACATTTTCTTCCATCATTCGTGATTTTCAGCATGTTGTCCTCGGTCGGATTTACTAAGCCTGCCCTTACGCTTTCCGCACGTTCCGAAAATGCCCCGACCATTTCCTGCTGTTCCTCGCTTGGTTTTAAGACTTCATTGATAAACTCTGCTTCCGGCACTGGAAGATTCAGCATATCAGAAGTCTGAATATCTGCAGCTTCCTTAAAAATGGAGATCAACTCCGGAAGATTAAAAAAACGGGCAAACCGTGTTTTTGCACGATAGCCCGTTCCTTCCGGTGATAATTCGATTGCGGTCACTGTCTCCCCGAACGTTGCCGCCCAGGAATCAAAGTGTCCCATACCCATACGCATGAGTGTGTCATACTGGAGATAACGCATGATAGTGTAAAGCTCTGTCATACTGTTCGATACGGGAGTACCTGTAGCAAAGGTGATCCCTCTGCCGCCGGTCAGTTCATCCATGTACCGACATTTCATAAACATATCCGAACTTTTCTGTGCATCCGTCTGTGAGATACCCGCCACGTTCCGCATTTTTGTATACAAAAAAAGGTTCTTAAAACTATGGCTTTCATCCACAAACAGCCGATCTACCCCCAACTGCTCAAAGGTTACTACATCATCCTTTCTGGTCTGGTCATTGAGTTTCTTCATCCTCGCCTGCAGACTCTTTTTTGTTTTTTCCAACTGCTTGATGGTATAATTCTGCCCTGCCTGATGTGCTGCTTCTTCAATGGAAAACGTAATATCTGCGATCTGATCTTCCAGCATGGCAATCTGCCGTTCTCTTGAAAGAGGGATTTTCTCAAACTGCGTATGGCCGATGATCACGGCATCATAATCCCCTGTCGCAATACGGGAACAGAACCGTTTTCGATTTGCCGGCTCAAAGTCTTTCTTCGTTGCCACCAGGATATTTGCTCCCGGATAGAGACGTAGGAAATCACTGCCCCACTGCTCGGTCAGATGGTTTGGCACAACATAAAGATTCTTTTGTGAGAGTCCCAGCCGTTTTGATTCCATACCGGCTGCGATCATCTGGAACGTCTTTCCTGCTCCTACGCAATGAGCCAGTAACGTATTATTTCCATACAGCACATGAGCCACTGCGTTTTTCTGATGCGGCATCAAGGTGATCTCCGGGTTCATGCCGACAAACTGAATATGGCTTCCATCATATTCCCGTGGACGGATGCTGTTAAATCGTTCATTATAAATTTTACAGAGATCTTCCCGTCGGTGCAGGTCTTTAAATATCCACTCCTTAAATTCCTCTTTGATCAGCTCCTGCTTCTGCTGTGCCAGCATCGTTTCCTTCCGATTTAATTCCCGGTGTTCCCCATCGGCATCCTGTACCGTGTCATAAATCTTGGTATCTCTAAGGTTTAAGGCATCTTCCAAAAGGCGGTAGGCATTGGCTCTCTGTGTTCCATATGTGGAAGTAACAAGAGCATTTCCGTAGCTGTCCACATTCTTTCCCATAACATTCCACTGTCCGGTCACTTCGGCATACTGGACTTTGACCTTGCTCCCTACATAATATCTTGGTGTATGGAATGTTTCTGCCATGAACCGTGTAATGTAATCCTCGGAGATCCAGGTTGCCCCAAGTCTTGCCTCAATCTCTGACGCATCCAGATCTTTTGGCTGTACCTGCTCCAAATACTGCACGTTCACCTGATATTCCGGATGATCTTCTGCAAACTGTTTTGCGATCTGCAGTTTCTCCCTCACATTTCCAGAAAGATATTCGTCCGACGGCTCCCATTTTTCACTGATCGGATTCTTAAAGATCACCCCTGCCAGTTCTTCGGTAAGTTCTGCTTCTGTTTTCCCGGAAAGCTGTGCCATATAGGAAAGGTCAACGCCTGCCCTCTCACCAATGGAAACCGCAAGTGCTTCACTGGCAGTATCCACGGAAGTTACCGTTTCTGCCCTGCGGATTGTCCTTTTGGTAAAAATATCCGCTTTCCGTTTCAGTTCTCCCTTATCATCCAGAAATTCCAGAGAAGTCAAAAGACAATAGCTGCTGTCCTGGCTAAATGCCCGCTTATTGGCATTACTGCTAAGCAGACCATACTTTGCTGTAAAAGTATCATATTCTTCATTAAGTTTTTCCTGCAGCTTTGTGATCTGTTCATCGCTTCCCTCTTCCATCTGGCACTGGATCAGTTCATTCGTAATATCACGAATCTTCACCATCCCTTTGACACGTTCCGCTGTCATTGCCGGAAGCTCCATGCGGTTCATCACAGAGTTTTCCCGGTAATAAACTTCATCATCTACCACAGTAAAACTAAAATTCTTTACCTCCGGGTCTGCCGGAATAGAGACAACATCCTCTTCCAGCTCTGTATCCGAAAGTTCCAGTTCCGTGATCGTACCATGGATATTCTGGACAGCTTCTTTTAATTGTTCTTCTAAGGTAATTCCTTCTTTTGGTTTTACGGTCACTTCCTGCTTTCCATACTGGGTACTTTCTGTAATAAACTCACCAAGCACCATTTCCGGATGCTCTGCAAAATAAGCATTGACTGAATAGCCTTCCAGTGTTTCCTTTAAATTTAACCATTCCGGTTCCTCAATGGATGCCCTGTCCCTTTTCTGGAAAAACAGAATATCAGAAACAACACTGGTATTGGCATTTCTCTGGAACGCATTATTCGGTAATCGGATGGCTCCAAGCAGTTCTGCCCGGTTTGCGATATACTGTCTCACTGCCGGATTCTGCTTATCCATCGTTCCACTGGAAGTTACCACTGCAACTACGCCGCCCGGACGCACCAGATCAAGGGATTTTGCAATAAAATAATCGTGGATCATAAAATGATGCCGGTCATATCTGCGGTCACTGACCTGATACGATCCAAACGGAACATTGCCTATCACACAGTCGAAAAAGCTGTCTGGATAACTGGTTTCCTCAAATCCCTGCACGGCAATCTTATTTTTCTGGTAAAGCTGTTTTGCGATCTTGCCCGAAACCGGGTCGAGTTCCACACCGTACATCTTTGCCTTGTTCATACTCTCCGGGATCAGTCCCATAAAGTTACCAACACCACAGGACGGTTCCAGAATATTTCCCTGTTTCAGTCCCATATTTTCCAGTGCTTCATACATGCTTCGGATCACAGTCGGTGATGTATAAAAAGCATTTAAGGTCGATGCTCTTGCTGCACTGTATTCTTCCGGTGATAAGGTATTCTTTAACTCCAGATACTCATTTGTCCAACTACTGTTTTTCTCTTCAAATGCCTGCGGGATGCCACCCCAGCCAACATAACGGGATAAAATTTCCTGTTCTTCGGGTGTTGCCAGACGTTCTTCCTGCTCCAGAGTCTGCAATAAATGGATGGCTTCCATATTTGCTTTATACTTTGCTTTCGGACCACCTGCTCCAAGGTCATTATCCTGAATCCGAAAGTTATGCGGTTCTGTTACAATCTCTTCTACTTCCGGTTTTAAATATGGTTGAAATTCTCCCTCATATCCAAACAGTTCATTTTCTCCCGGAATATAATTGCGTCCGGTTTCCAGACACCGGAACACATCGGCAGTTGGTGCATTGCTGACTGCATAAAAATCATCATAAGAATACTTTGGGAAATCTTCTGTATGGTAGGTCGATAAATGCAGTTCTGTATTGGAACGGGTCTGTGCAACCAGATCTTTTCCTTCTATTCCTTCCGGCAATACCCCTACTGCTTCAAAATGATACCCCTGATACTCAAAAACACCTTCATCCCAGGACTCCGCCAGTTCTTCTGCTGTTTTAACCGTTATCTCTTCTTCTGATTCCTTTTGTTCCTGTCCCTCAGAAGTTTCTGTTATTTCCTGTTCCTGATTTTCCGGAATATCTTCTTTGGCAGTAACCTCTTCCTCTTCTATTTCCTCCACATCTGACATATCTACTACGGTCGGTTCTGTCACTGCCTTCGTATCCAAGAAATCAAACATGGTCATCTGGTGCCCGGATGGTTCCGCAAAAGACGGTTCTGCTTCCGGTGTCGGGAATATCGTATAGGTTCCTTCTGCATACTGGTGGAGTTCTGAAAGAAGTTCTGTTTTCTGCTGATAGTTTGTCCCATACGCTTCAAAATCCAATGGAAGAGCTGCCAATGCTGCATCCATCTTCTGTAACAGTTCTTCTGTCTGCTCTGGATTCTCTAATACTGCCACCATTTCTTTTCCTGGTTTTTCCCAGAAGAAATCATCCGTAAATGGTCTGTCTATCTCTTCCGGAAGACGGTCATAAAAGCGGAGTACCTTGTTCGCCATCTGTTCCTGTTCATATTCCGGCATACGAGCATAATCTTCTGCCTGCAGGAACTGGTCATTCTTTATCAGATAAGCTACTCTATTTGCAACTTTATTCCAAGATAATAAAACTGACGTATATGGATTTCCATAAGCACCTCTTGCAAGAAACAATCCTTTTCCATCATAATTTGCGTGTGAATCATCCGCACCAGACAGTGCATGACTGCTTCCACCGATCCCATACTGTTCCTTGATAAAACCTGTCCTCGATCTTTCATCTTCATGCAGCAGATAAAAGGAATACGTCCTAAGCCTGCCCTGCGAATACGCTCCACCTCCTGCAAGATAAGCATCAATCTCATCCTGCGTAATGAACATCGGATGGTCTTTCCATGCAAACCCGTCTCTTGCCTGATAAGGGATGACCTCATCCGCAAACTTCTGAAACTGCTTTGAGATATTTATAGGATCATAATGATGGAAACGCATAATGGAATGATTTTCTTCATAGGCTTCTGCCAGTGCATCCAGTCTTTCATTCAGTTCCGAAAGCCACTGTGGATCTTCCAGCTTTTCTTCCAGATAATCCGTGATCTCCGGATAGATACTGTGAAGATGTGGTAAATCCTCCTCATCAAAAACAATCTCGGCTACCCCTTCTGCCATATCCCCTTTCATATAGGCAAGAGCCTGGGCGTGTTCTTTTACTGCATTACTTCTTGCCGCATCCAATACAGACTGTGGTGCATATTCACCCTGGTCTAAAAGCTGATGGATACGTCCGCTGACATCTTCCCATGATAAAAATGCCTTATCTAAAATCTGGTCTGTGACCGTATGCCCCACTGCGATCTGCATCCCGGTTTCATCAAACCAGACCGAATATTCCTTTCCATCAATCTGAAAGCCTTTTCCACCTTTACGGTATTCACGCTTCACAAACTCCGTATATTCCTCCGGTGTCTGTTCACTCATGAAATTATAGATAATCCGGAGCTGGCTGGCTTTCCGGTTTCCTCCTGTCCGTAAGATCTCATCGACAACTTCCTCTGGAATCGGGATTTCTCCGGCATAAAGGGCAGCTGCCCTTTCCTCGATGTTCCGCCTTTGTTCATCTGCAGTTGGATATTCGGGCAAAGATAAAGCAGAGGCGATCTCTTCCTCTGCTTTACTCAATCCATCTTCTCTTGTATCTTCGACTAACTGTATACCAATTCCGTCAAGATGCTCTCTTCCGCTGTTGCCATCAGTGCGTTCATATGTGCTGTCCAGGCCATCGGGTCTGCTTCCTTGTCCGGTGCCGGATGGTTCTTCAGCAGTTTCTCCATCTGGCTGTCCATCCTCTCCTGTGCTGCCTTCTCGATCTCTGCCAGATGGCTGTTCAGCTTTCCTGTCAGGAACAGGCTCTGATACAGGCTGTTCTTGTGTTCCTTCAGGAATGTCCTCCGAAGCATCCCGTATTTCCCTATTGTCACTTCTTCCTCCTCTACGGTCAGGTTCGGAAACAGGTAATCCCCCTTGCGATGATATGTCAGTTCCATAGTCGGTTCCTCCTTCATTCTCGATATTTTCTTCTTTGTTGTTTTCTACGCCCTTATTTTTATTTTCACGCATTAACGTGTTAAAGTTATTATAATTCCTTTCATTGGAAATTTCAACCTCTTTTCTGGCTTCTTCCAGAGAAATTTTATGTACCGTCCTTCCAATGTCAATCAGAACACTCTCACTGATCTGGCTTGCTGCATTTCCAAGAAAGGTCAGTACAGACAGCCGGTTATAATCTGTGATATGCATGAAGTCCTCTTCTTCCAGAAGTTCCATCGGTTCAAGCCCGCATCGTCTGGAAAGCATGTAATATACACTGTCCGTTGCAAGCTGGCGGAAATCACTGCGGATCGTAACTTCATCCAGATCTTCCAGATACGTTCCTTCCGCTGCATATTCCAAGCCGTCCAGATATTCTTCCAGACTGTCTGCGACCATTTCCCTTGCAACCGCCATCAACGCATCCGATAAAGTCCCTGTATCTTTTTCTTCCAGACCATACGCTTCTGCTAAATGGTTAAGGATCTCTTCCTGCTGATGTTCCTGCATCTGCCACAGGTAAGGGCTTCTTCCGCCTGCCACCATGTGCGTATCTGAAATATCAAACACATACCGGAGTCTGGTATTATGACCATTCTCGTCAAGCAGGGCGATTCCCCTAGCTCCCCGGTTTACCCAGCGGAACATCTTCTCATTCCACAGTTCCAGGGACGCACAGGCGGTTGCCTGTGGATGCTGTGCGTGGATCAGTAACTGGTCTGTAAAAGGATACCGGTATAGTCTCGCTGCGGTATCCATATAACCCATCCAGTCCCTTGGCGAACTGCTCACCAATGTCGCATGTTCCTGTGCCAGTTCCCGGATGTCCTGTAATTTCGACATACTGCCTACCTCCTTGTCTTATTTCTTTTTCTTCTTTGGAAATTCCAGATGGAACCTTGGCTTTCCGTCCTCCAGTGTCAGTAAAAGATCTGCGTCAAACTTTATATCTTTTTTTCTGGAATACAGCCCTTTTACATGGGTGCAGGCTTTATCAAGAAGCTCCACTGCCATCTTTTTATCCAGTGTTTTCTCCATGCTTCCTAAGAAACGGTTTTCTTTCCAAAGGGCAAAATCACACTGCCTGTTGGAGCAGTAAAAATTCTGCTTTCCTTCGTAGACATCAGAGCCGCAGACCGGACACTTACCGATCACTTCCCTTGCTTTCTGGAACCTTCTCCTTTCCGTTTCCGGTATTTCCCTGCACACAGAAAGAATCTTACCGACTAAAGAAGTGATCTCACCCATAAACTGTGTATCGGTGATCTGCCCTTTTTCCATCATTAAAAGCTGATTTTCCCATTCGGCAGTCATTGCGGCAGATTTCAGATAAGCCGGCATGACATTCACCAGTTCCCTGCCCTCTGTGCTTGGCAAGATCTGCTTTCCTTTTCTGACTGCATAGCCGGAAGAAACCAGTTTTTCAATGATACCTGCCCTGGTTGCCGGAGTCCCCAGTCCTTTCTTCTCTGTCTCCGAATCAAAGTCTTTATTCCCTGCGGTTTCCATAGCGGCAAGGAGGGTATCTTCATTGAATGGTTTTGGCGGGGAAGTAAAATGCACTGTCTTTTCTGCCTTTACCGGAGAAAGCGTCATTCCTTCTTCATATCCATATGGGATGGAAGTTTCTTTTTCCGTTTCTTCTTCCGGCTTGGCTTTCACGCACTGGTTCTTAAAGGCATTCCCCGCCGCTTTAAATCCCATCTGCACCGGCACTTTTCCTCTGGCGGTAAAATCATGTCCCTGACATTTGACCATAATATCCGTCTGCTCATACTGATACTCTTCCCCTGTTGCCTGCACCAGCTGCTGGCAGACCAGCATCATCAGGTTCTTTTTGTCCGCTGTCAGATCAGAGATTCCTTTTTCTACGGCTTCTTTTGTTGGAAGAATCGCATGATGGTCGGATACTTTTGCATTGTTAATCACTCTGGTGATGTTATGTCCCAGCTGTCCATAATCCAAGAACGGAAGTAAGACTGGCATTTTCCCTACCAGTTCCTCTACGGTATCCCCCATATCCTCCGTCACGAACTGGCTGTCCGTTCTTGGATAAGTGACCAGCTTTTCTTCATATAATTCCTGCAGCATATCCAGTGTTTTCTTTGCCGTATAGCCAAAGTAACGGTTTGCTTCCCTTTGCAGACTGGTCAGATCATAAAGTTTGGGAGGAAACGCTTTCTTTTGTTCCCTCTTTATCTGTGTAATCACTGCTTCCGAATCCATACATAAGGAAGCAAGGAGATCGGCTGCTTCCTCATTTGCAATATTTTCAGAAACTACCGTAAGCCTTCCGTCTGTCAGTGCTACTTTATAAAAGGCTTCTTTCTGAAAATGCTCAATCTTATCCTGACGTTCCGCAAGCATGGCAAGCGTTGGCGTCTGCACCCTGCCCACAACCAGACGTTTAAAATAACAGGTCGTATATGCCCTAGTTCCGTTCATTCCGATCAGCCAGTCTGCCTGTGCCCTGCATACCGCAGCCATGCAGATATTCCGGTATTCCTCTGCTCCTTTCATTGTCTGAAAACCTATCCGGATTGCCGTATCTTCCATGGAACTGATCCATAAACGCTTCACCGGTTTCCTGCATCCGGCAAGGTCATACACTCTCTGGAAGATCAGTTCCCCTTCCCTTCCTGCATCACAGCCATTTACCAGATAGTCCACATCTGCCCGGTTCATCAGGCTTTTTAACACATCAAACTGTTTCTTTTTATCTCTGGAAACTTTCAACTTCCAGACCTGCGGGAGAATCGGAAGGTCATCAAACTGCCATTTCTCATATTTCGGGTCATATTCCTCCGGCTGTGCATACTCTGCCAGATGCCCAAGGCACCAGCTGACAATACAGCTCTCCCCTTCTAAATATCCGTTCTCTTTTTTATAAGCTGACAGATTTTTGGCATAACTCTGTGCCACACTTGGTTTCTCTGCGATCACTAAAAATTTTGACATACGCTTTTTTTGTCCTTTCTGAAAAAAGGGCAGCCAAACTGCTCTGGCTGCCCCTGTCCTTATTTTGGTTGCTTCTTTGGAGATGGAAGTTTATTCTTCTTCCTCATCCTCTTCTTCATTTACATACGGTCCGTCAGAGAACTCCAGCTGTTCGCTTACATAGTCATCCTCTTTGCCACGTCCATGCTTTTTATAAACGGCGATACCTGCCACTCCAAGAATCGCTGCAAGTACGATTGCTCCAAGTCCTTTTACATTCATTCCTGTCTTTTCTTCTGTCTTTTCTTCTTTCTTCACTTCGGTTTCCTCCTCTGCTACCGGGGTAGTTTCCGGTGTGGTTTCCGGGATCACTACGGTTGATTCTTCGGTTTCTTTGCTCTTTTCTGTCTCATCCAGAAATTCTGCCAGGTCATTCTCATCGACCAGGGACATCATATATACATTTTCTGTATTGCTGGAACGGTCAATGACCATGTAAAATGTATTTCCCTTCTTGGTCTGGATGGTAAGGAACTGTTTCGTATCATCATTTTCCTTATCATCCACCAGCCGGGCATTTCCCGGAGTAGAAAAAGCAGAATTATCTCCTTCCCCGGTGACCCTTCCGGTATCCTCTTTCTTCTCCGTATCTTCTGTTGATTCTGTTGCCGTTTCTTCTACTACCTGTGTCGTTGTCTCCTCTGCCGGTGGGTTTGCATTTGCATAAACCGTAGCAATGGATGTCCCGGAGATCATGGTGACTGCCATGGCAATCATAAGCAGTTTCTTTACCACTTTATTCCTCATCGTCTAAAACCTCTCTTTCTGTCATCTGACCAACAGGTGGTCTGTGAACTTCTGTGTTGTTTTCCTTTTTCTGCGGAGCTTTTGCATCCTCCACCGTGATACCACCGTCCTCATCCATCTGGATCGTAACGGTTCCTTTCTGAATCCCGTCAAGCAGGACAAGCAGGCTGCGGCTGTCCAGCTTCATGGAACGGAACGACTTAACGATCTCTATATCTTCCATCTGCTGTCTCAATGTATTCTGCCGCTTCAGGTGTTCCTGTAATTCAGCAATCTTATCCTCCGTTTTCTGAATATCATTCAGAAGTTTTTTTAATTTCATGTTCATCTGCCCTGTCACCTCCTTTAATGCAGACGACCAAACGCCATAAAATGTTCCTGCCAGTAAGCACTTGCAATGCTGGTATACTGGACAGGCTTGCCACAGTGGATCATCATGTTATTGCCGACATAGATTCCCACATGGCTTGCTCCCGGTGTGTCATAGGTTCCCTGGAAGAAGATCAGATCTCCCGGTTTTGCCTCCGATGGAGATACCTGCGAACAGTGTGACCGCAGCTCATCTGCAGTACATCTTCCGACATTCCATCCATTTCCACAGTTATTGATAACCCAGCTCACAAAACCGGAACAGTCAAAACCACTTGGGGAATAACCGCCCCATACATATGGAACACCCAGATATTTTTCTGCTTCCTGTATCATTTTTGCAAACTGTGGATCAGATAAAGCATCTGCCGGTATGTCATAACCAAATCCACTGCTTCCGGTGGGTATGCTGTTTAGATCAAACAGATAATCACGGTTGCCGTAATATTTGTTATACGCATCGTAGCGTTCCTGTTCTTCCTCTGTCATACGGCTCCTTAACACGGCATCCAGGCTGTGGTTTGTCATCGTCACATCCAGACGGTTCACCTCTTTTGTAGTCGTGACCTGCACTTCCTGGTTTCCATTGCTGTCTGCTATGTAGGCTTCCCATGTCTGGTGTCCATGTGCGGATGCCGCCGCATGATTGTCATAGTAAACATCGAACTGTACCCCATATCTTGCGAACGCTCCGGTATCTTCTACTACATATTCCACACCGTTCATGACGACATGGGTCCCGATCGGCACAAATGGATTCGCCGCATCCACGGCAATCGTATGGTTTGCTGTCGGCATTGCCCCACTGGCTGTCGGTCCGCCACTCCACTGGCCACAGCAGATTGGGCAGTTACAGTACCCACTTGTCACAACCAGTCCCAAGGACTCCCCTACCCGGACAGTCTTGGTTTCTGTAACTGTTTCTCTGGTAGAGTCTGTGGTGATTCCATACTGCTGTCGGAAGATCTCCTTAATCTCATCTGCCACTTCATCGTAAGTGAAGCCGCCGTATTTTACCGTAAGATAAGAGATCAACTGATATGGGTTATGACCAATCTCATCAATCTGATACCGGTATTCATCATAATCCGGATGGGTGGATTCCATCTGGTTGACCTGTGTGTTCAGTGCTTCTTCCAAAGCCCGGTACGCATTTTCAGCAGCATAAATATCCTCATCCGTACTGGAATAACTGGTCGAGATGATAGCAGAGGACGCTCCCTGCAGTGATGCCGTACAGCTGGTAAAACTGGCTGCGATCAGCAAAAAGATCAGGGCAAAAATGGCTACCGTAGCAAAAATCCCACGGTTCTGTGCTGCCACCATCTTGACTGCATCTTTCGCTTTTTCCGTAAACTTCTGTGCGGAAGTGATCGCCGCATCCTTTACTTTTTTACTCTGTCTGGCTGCCTGATACTGCTTCTGGTAACGCTTCTTCTGAAAGAGTTTCTGCAGAGCAGATTTCTTTTTCTGCTCGGCTTCTTTTTTCACTGCATTTTTTGCTTTATTTTCATAGACAGTTTCAAACATCAGCCTGCTCTTTTCTGCTTCATCCAGTACACTTTCTTTTAATCTCCGGGATTCTTCCCTCCTTCCTTTTAAGCGTTGCCTCATGTAAATGGATTTCCTTGCAAGGCTTTCCCCGGCAAGCTCTGCCCGATGTGCCCCTTCTACTGCCGCATTCTCGTCCTCTTCTTCGTGAGTTTTCCAATGGGCTGCAGTGACTGCCGCATCTTTGACTGCGGATGCCGGATTCCGGATACCAATGCCAGCACCATGTACCATACCGTCACCTTCATCCCCGAAAGACAGGCGGGAAACTTTTTTCCGCTGCTCTTTCAGCACCCGTTCCCTTTTGGACTTGCCTTTAATCTCCTCCTGGAACTCGTCCAGGGAATCTTCCATCACTTCGGAAGTTGCCCGGTAACGGGCAGATTCTCTTTTGGCTGCTTTTTCCTCTCTGGAAGCCTCCTTTTCCTTCCTTCTTTCCTTTGCAGCATAATCCCTGACCATCTTTTTCTTCCGAAGGTCCCGGCTGTCCGCAACTGTCTCCAGATACGCCCGTTCTCCTCTTGGCTGTCCACGGATACTCTCTGTGCGAAATGCAGATTTGGGATTTTCTCCATTTTCAACAGAAACATCTACATCTGTATCTACATCTTCATCCATATCTGGTTTTATATCCTGGTCGGATACATAATCTCTACTATATCTTGGTTTTCTGGAACTCTGCTCCGGCTGTTCCATCTCCCGTTCTTCTTTCAGCCGTTCATGTCTGCGTTTACTAAAATCCAGTTCCTCTTTCTTCTCACTGCGGGAAATCTCGGTATCCGTATCCCGCCCGGTGATCCTTTTTTCTTCCTTGTTCCGGAGGTTTTCTTCCCGCAGTCCATCCCGGCTCATCTTCTGGACGGTTTTATCTCTCGCCTTATACTCATGCTCCTGCAACTTTGACCATCCCCTTTACTGCTTTGTCCCGGTTATTCTGTCTTATCCTGATAGTCCTCCCATTTCTCCAACACTTCATCTGCCATCCCTGCAATGGAATCCGTCAGCTTGTCTGTCATTCGCTCACTTAAAGTTCCCCTTACAGCCAGACAAGATGTAATTCCCATGAAATCAATCAGTTCCGCCAGATAGATAAGGTCATCCATCATTTCATCAGCCGTCACTTTTTCCTTTGTGTCCTTTTCCATTTTCAAAATCTCCTTTTCATTGTCTGCACAGATTCTTTCTGCAAATATGCAGCAAGGTTCGCCGCTGCATCTCTCCATGTTTCTGTAATCTTCCATCTTGTAATCCTCCATGATTTCCAGGCAGAAAAATTGCCGGAAGTATTCCTCCGGCTCATCCTCTACTCTGTTTTATTTTGTTTCGTTTATTTCTTTAATCGTCCCGTTCTCCGATACCAAGTTTCTTACGCTTTTCCACCTCATCCGGCTTAGAAGTCATCAGGGCATACAGCATCAGGGAATTATCAAACTTATCCTTGAACGGGATAATGGTGCTGCCATAAAAGACCAGTCCCTCACCTTCCCCGCTGTTCGTTACATAAGAAAGCTGGTGAGGGGAAATGTTGAGCTGTTTTGCAAGGATCTGTCTGTCACCAGATGCCTGGTTGAGCATCAGGATAAAGTCCGAGTTTTCAAAGATGTTCTCAATCTCCCGGCTGGCTAACAGGTCTTTTACGTTCTGTGTGATACCCGTCGGGATACCACCCCATTTACGGAATCGCTTCCAGATCTCCACGCTGTATGCTGCTGTCTGCTCCTCTTTTAAGAGCAGATGGAACTCATCAATGTAATATCTGGTACTCTTATTCGCAGAACGGTTGACCGTTACCCTGTTCCACACCTGGTCCTGTACGATCAGCATCCCCAGTTTTTTCAGCTGTTTTCCCAGATCCTTAATGTCAAAACATACGATACGGTTACTCAGTTCCACGTTGGTTCTATGGTTAAACACTTTTAAGGAACCATTGACGTAAATCTCAAGTGCCGTTGCCAGACGCTGTGCTTCCTGCTCTTTCTGATTACGGAGAAGATTATATAGATCCTCTAAGATCGGCATTTTTTCCGGTACCGGGTCAGAAAGGAAATCCTGATAGACCAGCCTTACGCATCGGTCAATGACGGTCTTTTCAACCGGCTCCAGTCCGTTCTTTCCGCCTACTACCAGCTCACAAAGAGACAGGATGAAGTCCGATTTTAAGGAAAGTGGGTCATCATCGTCAGCGTAATCCAGGTTAATATCCATCGGATTGATATAATCGTGGCTGGTCGGGGAAATACGGATCACCTGTCCATGAAATGCCCGGACTAACGGATAATATTCACCTTCCGGATCACAGACGATAATGTCATCTTTCGTCACGATAAATGCGTTTGCAATCTCTCGTTTTGCCGCAAACGACTTACCGGAACCCGGTGTACCAAGAATCAGTCCGTTCGGGTTTTTCAGCTTCTTCCTGTCTGCCATGATAAGGTTATTGGACAGGGCATTTAATCCATAATAAATAGATTCCCCAGCCATAAATAATTCCTGTGTGGTAAACGGAACAAAAATTGCCGTGGATGTCGTTGTCAGTGCCCGTTTGATCGGTACAAAATTCACCGCAAGCGGCAGGCAGCTCATCAGTCCCGGCTCCTGCTGGTAATCCAGCCGTTTCAATGCACAGTTATATTTCTGTGCGATACCGGCAGTCTGGAACACCACATTTTCCAGTTCCTGTTTGGTCGGTGCAGTATTTAAGAACAATGCTGTTACAAGGAACATTCGCTCATTTCTGGACTGTAGATCTTCCAGAAGCCTTTTTGCTTCCCCACCGTATGTATTTAAGTCCGAAGGGATAATGTCCATGTCATAGCCTGCCCGGACTGCTTTTTTCTGTTCCTCGATCTTCATACGGTTAATATCCGTCACCTTGCTTTTTACCAGCTTGATTGCCTTCATCTGGTCGATGGACTGGATATGGAAATTCACCATCAGGTTGCTGTCCATCTCCAAAAACTCTGCCAGCATCTTGTCGGTAAGTTCCGGTGCAAGGATCTGTAAATAGGAAACAGTTCCCATCGTGCCGCCCATCTCAAAATCTTTTCCATTCTTAAATACAAAACTGGTCGGTGCGACATAATCCTTGGTACTAAGCCCTGTCCGAAGTACATCGTCATAAGAGAAATGGAACGGAACTTTGCTGTCCTGGTTAAAGGTTTCATACATGATCTGTAACCGTTCCTCTCCGTTCAGCGGATAGGCAGATACCCCAAGGATCTTAAAGTTATTCAGAATATCCGACTCGATACGTTCCAGTTTTGGCCGTGCTTCCCGGATATTCTCCGCTTCAATCCCAAATGTGATATATTTGGTACGCATCAGCCCGTTATTTCCTTTTGCCAGCTGGTTATTGAGCATCTGGGCAAACTCCATACGTAGGTCATCAAATTCATCCTCCTGCGGATTGATATGGATGACCTTCTCATACTCTGCCATGTTGCTGTGCTGGTTGATAAAAGACAGCTGAAAATGAATTGTGCTGTCAAAGTAATTCAGGAAATCACACCAGTTTTCAAAGATGGCGTTCTTATCTTCATTCTGTGCCAGCTGATAGTTGATGTCATAAAAACGGATCGTCTTGGAATAAAACTTGTCCTGCACCCGGCAGATACCGTCCCTTCCCATCTCATGGTATGGAATCGACTGCTGTGCAGTGATCCTCTTATCTCTGGCACTATCCGGTGTTTTCTTTCCTGTCCCACTGCCTTTCGTTCCGGAAACCACTTTTCCTGCCGGACGCTGCCCCGACGGTGCTGCGACAGATCTGCTCTTTTTCTTTTTTGCGTTTTTCTTTGCGTCACGCACTGCCTGCTTTTCTGCTCTGGCTGCCAGCTTTGCTTCCCTTTTTGCATTTTTCTTATCCGCTTTTTCATGTTCCTTATGCAGTTTTTCTTCATATTTCTGTGCCCTTTTGAGGGCTTTCTTTTCCCTGCGTGTCAGTTTCCGATTCGGTCTGCGGACACCTCTTTGCCGTTCCAGTGCTTCATACCCTGTCACCATAGGCTCATCATGCAGTCTGCCGCTTACTGGTTTTCTTTTCATTGCGGGGTCTGGAAGTTCTTCTTCTCCATCCTCCTCATCCAGCCAGTAATCATCCGGATATAATTCGTCTAAGCTCTGTGGCGGCTGTCTATCGTTTTTTCTTTTTAACACCCTTCGTTCCCCCTTTCTTCTTTTTGACCACGGTATACTTTTTCTCGTACATATTTTCCATCTGGTACTTGCGTACCGGAGGACGGATAAATTTTACGGTGATCATATTTTTTAAGACCTTTTCTAACGGGAGTCCATCCTTCTCATACATGGCAAACAAAAATGCCGGAAGCATCAGAAGGCACATCCCGGTCGCTGCGTTACTGGAACCAATAATTCCCCTGCTTAAGAAATAAAACGGAAGCCCTACCGCCGCCGCAATCCCAAAGCAGATCAGCTGCCGTTTCGTCAGATTGAAAATGATCTTATTCTTGACCTTGGTTAAGTCTTTAGGCACAGATACAAATGCCATTGCCAGTTCCTCCTTTCTTAATGGGCGTTAAAGATACTGCGGGCGAAGTTTCCTGTTTTCATCAGACTGAAACACAGGATCACCGTGTATGCCATCACGCCGAACAATGCAGAATGTATGTTATCTGACATCTGGATGTTTGCGACCAGGACCGCATAGATTCCCACGCAGACCATCATAAAAAATCCCTGGAATGCCAGTGCAAACAATCCACGAAGATAGTTGTTTCCAATCTGCCCCCATTCCCGGTTAGACATGGTTGCAAATGGAATAGCTCCAACGGACGAATAGAGATAGATTTCAATCATACGCCCATACAAAATCACTGTAATAAAGACTGAGATAATCTTCATACACAGGCTTACAAGCATCGTTTCCAGTGCCAGTATGACAAGTTCACCGATCTCCATAGATTCCATCGCCGTCTCCATCGTGGAGATCATCGTATCTATATTGATCGCTGTATCAGAACTGATAACCCCAGCTGCCCGGCTGACTACGGACTGCCCGACATCAAATACCGCCATCGTGATCGTAAAGGTATGGCTGACGATCCAGACTGCCACCCACATCTTGAAAAAGTATTTAAAGAACATCCAGGTGTCGATGTCGTGCATGTTGTTCTTTTCCGTCAACATGGAGATCAGCTCATAACAAAGTACAAATGTGATAATCATACCGGCAATCGGTACAATGACCGACTCGGAAAGATTCTGTATCATGCTGTAAATGCTGCCATTCCAGCCCTGCGGTGTCTGCCCAACCTGAGCAGCAATCTGACCGGTCTTTTCATTGACATCGGTATACATTGTTGTCAGGTTGGAACTTACCATGCCTGTCAGAAGATTCCTCATCCATTCTTCAATCGCTTCAAATATCCGATCCATGAGTCATCTCCCTCCTAAGTTTCTCAGCTAAACAAACCGGAAAGTAACGGTACAAGCTGGGTGCCGATCAAAACAACACCGCCTCCCGCCATCAGCTGCTTAATCCCCTGGGATTTCGCACCCGGATTATCGTTTCCGTAACCTTCCAGCAGGTTGATAACACCCCATACTGCAAGACCAGCTCCGATCGCTACTACAAGAGTCTGTAAAATATTAATTGCCTGATTAAAAAACGCCATAGTCGTTGTCTCCTTTCAAATCATTGCTTTTTATCAGTTTCTATCTATGTTTTAAGAAGTCTCTTCCGGCTCTGCCCTTATGGGCGGCCTTTCATGATCTCTCAAATCCATCACCTCCCTATAAGGGCAAAGAAAAAGAGCTATGTGTCCAAATCTTTCACATGCCCTGCTTCCTTGTTTTCTGTATTTAATTCTTCTGCCAGACTTTCCTCTGAAAAGGCATACAGGTCAAACTCCTGTGTCCTTGTCAGCTTCACTTCCATCCGATGCCGCATATACGCCTCCACATCAAATTCATTTTTCTTATCATAGTCCGACAATTCCTTGTATCGTTTATGCTTGGTAATATCAAACTTGTCACTGAAAAACGGTCTGACACCTCGAAGCTGCAGGATACATTTACTGCCATCCATGACCGCAAGCTCGTCCCGGCTCATCAATTCCTTTCCTGTTTTCTGATAATTCATCCCATAAGAACGGCTCTGTCCACGGGTATCAGAAGTGTTGTATAAATCAATCGTTTCCTTTCCCAGTGTCTCGGAAATCTCCTTTAATGTAGAACTTTCCTTGCCGCCAAGGAACAACATCGTATCGCAGTTACCTAAAATAGTTTCAGCAGCATCTTTATAGATGGTCTTGAGCTGTGACTGCGACTGGAGGATAATGGATGCTGAAATCTCACGGCTACGAATAGTTGCGATCAGCTTGTCAAATTTCGGGATTTGTCCGATATTTGCAAATTCATCAGCTAATATTCTGACATGATATGGTAATCGTCCATGGTGTACATCGTCTGCCCTGTCACATAACAGGTTAAATAACTGGCTGTACATCATTGCCACAACAAAGTTAAACGTATCATCGGTATCTGAAATAATGATAAACAATGCTGTCCTCTGATCTCCTACCATATCCAGTTCCATTTCATCATAGCTCATGATCTCACGAAGCTCCGCAATATCAAATGGAGCAAGTCTGGCTCCACAGCTAATCAGAATCGACTTCGCTGTTTTGCCGGCGGCTAATTTATATTTCTTATACTGACGTACTGCAAAGTGTTCCGGTTCTTCTTTCTCCAGTTCCTCAAACAGCATATCTACTGCATTTTTAAATGTCTCATCATCTTCCCTTGTTTCCGAAGCGTTGATAAACTCAAGCAGGGTCGCAAAGTTCTGTTCTTCTTCCGGTGCTTCATACCAGATATAGCCGATCAGGGCACAGTACAGAAGCCTCTCTGCTTTCGTCCAGAAATCCTCACTGGACTTCTCGCCTTCCCCTTTCGTGTTCACCATGATCGTATTTACCAGTTTCAAAATATCCTTTTCTGAATGGATATAGTGGAAGGGGTTATAGTGCATACTCTTGGAAAAATTGATCGTATTCAATACTTTCACTTTATATCCATGCC
>OHAY01001734.1_pt1 | contig 19087 bp, 15 predicted proteins | sample 1577191 | NCBI WGS metagenome assembly OHAY01 (sample SAMEA3541504, study PRJEB24748) | human gut metagenome | biome: human gut; feature: human-associated habitat; material: faeces | place: China | collected 2012 | reverse complement strand
CATTGATGCCCCTACCTAAGAGGAAGGAGTCTTCTGGCGAAACTGTGATAAAAAATCCCACCTTTACTCTATTTTCTTCAGCATACCAGCCGAACATATAGAGTCTGTAAAGACGGGGCAAATTCTATTGCAATTCTTCCGCTGTTGGATCGACGCCGAACCATTTTTGATAGAGCTTGGTATACGTCCCGTCAGCTTTCAAATCAGCCAGGGCCTGGTTGATGGCCTTCAGTTCGTCTTCATGGCCTTTGTCGATGGCCATAGCTGAACCGGCCAGTTTCTTCGGTTCGCCGACGACTTTCAGATTGTTCATGCCGCCTTTGGAAACATAGTACAAGGCGACGGCTTTGTCGATTGCGACGGCGTCACTGCCGCCGTTTTGCAGTTCTTGCAGGCACTGGTAATTGCCGTCGAACTGTTTGAGGACAGCTCCTTGTTTTTCGGCGAAGTCCGCTGGCTTAGAACCGGCCTGGACGGCTACGGTCTTGCCTGTGATGTCATCCCAGCCATGGATGGTCGTATTGTCTTTCTGTACGACGATGACCGAACCACCAATATAGTAGGGAGCCGTGAAGTCTACTTGTTTTTTCCGTTCTTCCGTCGCCGACATGGCCGAGGCAATTATGTCGATTTGTCCGCTTTTCAAGGCCGGAATCAAAGCATCGAAGCCCATGGCCTTGATTTCTACTTTGCGGCCCAGCTTTTCACCAATCGCATTGGCCAAGTCAATATCGAAGCCGGTATATGTATCGTTTTCTGCCATTTCAAAAGGAGGGAATGACGGTTCCGTCCCGACGATAAGCGGTTTATCCGTCCTTGCCGCCGCTTCTTTTGACTGTGTACCACATCCTGTTAAGACACTCATAGCCGTCAGTGCGGCCATCCCTGCCAGTATCCATTTCTTGTTCATGTCCATTCCCCCCTGATGAAGTGTTAAATAGCTTTAAAATTCAAATATTAAGGAATATTATACATTAAAACGCGTATTTGTCAATGCTTTTAGAATTATTATTCAAAGTATGACGGAACATTTCGAACAAAATAGATGGACTGGTGGGTCATTGTGTCTTTTTTACGTTATCTCCGTAAATTGTCTTCCAGTCATTTTTCATGGAAATAGTATTCCAGCCATTTTCGGCAGATGTCTTCTTATCGCGTTCCAATACTGGAAATTTTCGGACTGATTGACGTGAATCGCGGCTAATTCGGCCCGGCTGGCACCTTCAACAATCCCCGTCAGGCCGAAGCTGGTCAACATAGCTGTGACAGCTAACATGGATGCGAGTTTTTTTCCTTTCAACATAATCACCTCAAATATAGTAAAATTTGTCTCTATTATAACACATGGATTTCGTTGAATTAAATAGGACAGATGGAAGAAAAACTGGCATTTCATCGAAATGGGCGGCCAGACAGGTCTTACGTACACGATGAAATATATTCCGAAGAAAGGCAGGGGAAAGCAGGAATTAATGCCTGACGTGTAGAATTATTCCATAAAGCTTGTTTGCCAGATGATGGGTGAGGCGTGACGTACACTCTGCGAGGTGATGATATGTCTTTGGAAAATCAGGAATTGGCCTGCGTGCAGGCTTTTTTAGAAGACCGGGCTTCAGAACAATTCATGACGCGGTTGTTGGCCGATGCCGGAGAAGACTATGCATGGTTCCGGCGCCTGGCTCAGCATATGTTCCGCAGCCACCTTTCGCCAGACGAACAACGGGAGCTCTTGGAAGCGGCAAAGGCGGATACGCAGGGCGACCCCGAAAAAATCCAGGCGGCCCATGATGCCCGCTTGTTGCTGCTGAAATCGGGGATGTGTCTTTCCATCCATGAATCGTGGTATCTCCATAAAGTGAAGCAAATGCCCTTAGAAAAAGCCTTTCGCCAAACCATGACGCGCATTGTCGTAGGCTTCGGCCAGCTCATGTCAGAACCGGGGATTCCCAACGATTTTGAAATGCAGCTATGGTATCGGATTCAAGGATAGCATTGCATATAAGAGAAGGGAGTAGGATACTATTGAATCAGAAAGAGTGGGACCGCATGATTGGCCAGGAGCTGTACGACCCGTTCAATGTTCACGATGACAGCTTCCAGCGGGTCCATGCGGCGCAGCGGAAATTCAATGCTTCTGACGATTTGAACGACCGTCAGGCTTTTGAAGAACTGAAACGCTGTTTTGCCCAGGCGCCAGATGACATGGTGCTGTTGGCGCCGGTCTACTTCGACCATGGTGACCGCATCCGCTTTGGCCGTCATTTCTTTGCCAATACGGGGCTGACCATACTAGACGAAAACTACGTCACCTTTGGCGACAACGTCTTTTTGGCACCTCACGTCAGTATCTATACGGCGGGTCATCCCATTGATGCGGAAGTCCGCAATACCAACCTGGAATACGCCAAACCGGTCACTATCGGTTCAGACGTCTGGATTGGCGGTAATGTCGTCATCAATCCCGGTGTCACTATTGGCGATGACGTTGTCATAGGTTCCGGTTCCGTCGTAACCCATGATATTCCCAGCCATGTCGTCGCAGCCGGGAATCCCTGCCGGGTCATCCGTCCCATTACCAAGGCCGATGCAGACTTATGGCATCGTAAGTTATCGGAATATAAAAAATCAATATTATCCCACATAATCCCACAAAAACAACCAAGGAAAAACCATATACCCGAAAAACAAATCATTGCAAAAAAAATTAACGATTGGTTAAACGCTTGTGTTGATGAGAGCGGTGCTTTCTTTTTGAATACCATAGAAGCTGGCCGCCCTAAATCGCGTCCTATCAGTTTCCACATGCTAAAAGATGGAGTGAACTATTTTGGCGTCGGCGCAATGAAAGAAGTCTATCGTCAAATGCAAGAAAATCCTTATGTAGAAATCTGTGGACTTATGGGAAAAGGAAAACTCTTTTTCCGTTATTATGGCAAAGCCGTTTTTGAAAAGGGGGATGAACTGGCACAAGAAGCACTGGCCCAACCGGGATATCCGGTCATGAAGAAAATTTATACTCCCGAAAGTGGCAACCGTTTCGCTGTCTTCCATTTAGAAGATGCGACGGCTGAAAAAAGGGCCATGATGTCCGTATTAGAAACATGGAATCTTTGAATTAAGAAAGGAAGTGTCCTTATGGCAACACACGCATTATGGAATCTCTTACAACAACTGAAATCCGATTACGAATGGGTAGAACTCAGCCATCGGCTGAACAACGACAGCCCGTATTGGTCAGGCATGCCTGAAGGCTCCGTAGAAATCGGGAAAACCGTTTTCGATTGGGGCAATCCCATGCTGGAATGTTTGATCCAGACATTTAAATTCCCCGGCCAATTTGGCACGCATATTGATTTCCCAGGCCATTTTGCCAAAGGGACAGCACTGTCAGATGGCTTCGGCGTCCAGCACATGGCTTATCCCTTAGTCGTCATTGACATCAGCGAAAAAGTAGCCAAAGACGTCCATTACGCCGTCACCGTCGACGACATCAAAGCCTATGAAGCCGTTTATGGCGACATCCCGGAAGGCGCCTTTGTCGCCCTGCGGACAGATTGGGCCAAGAACTGGCCGGACAATGACAAACTCTGCGGCTTCGATGAAGAGGGCAATGAAAATGCGCCAGGCTGGTCTTTGGAAGCCTTGAAATACATCTATGAAGTCCGCCACGCCGCAGCCAACGGCCACGAAACCTTTGATACCGATGCCTCTGCCGTCGCAGCTGAAGCAGGGGACCTCATCTGCGAACGCTACGTCCTCAGCCAGGGCCACGTCCAAATCGAGCTTTTGGATAACCTCGACAAAGTAGCGCCTGCCGGCGCCATCCTCCTGGCAGCCTGGCCCAATATCGAAGGTGCGACCGGACTGCCTGTCCGCGTCGTAGCCGTTACACCGAAATAGGGAATGTACCGCTTAATAGAACAAGAGGCTGTCTTACTACGATGGCCTCTTGCGTCTTTGCTGCTATTCCTGATTCAGAATTTGCGATTGGTGGTATCACCATTGGTTCATCGGCGGACTATGTACAATCTATTTACGGAGAACCGACACACATTTCGGATAAAGTACCCAATGCTGAGGGCGGATACAGTTATAGCTATGCCTACGGGTCATCGTTTTACATCTTTTTTGATGCCAATACCAATGTCGTGACTGGTATCTTTTCAACGGCCAATAACGGCTTGACTACACCGGCTGGACTAACAGTAGGCATGGATGCTGACGCTATTGAACAGGCCTACGGCGAACCCTGGAAAAATGACCGCGGGTATATTTCTTATCATGAAGAAGGAAAATGGCTGGTATTTACAACTCATAACGGAAAGATTACAGAAATTAAGTTGTTTGATTATGTTGTGTAAATTTGAAATCAAACAAGTACCTGAGTTAACCGTGACCAAGAATTTTGGATTATCATTAGCGATTAGGAGAAGTAAAGAGCATTGATAATTGTAGCAAAAAAAGGAATGTCGCCCTTTTGTTTTATTCTTATTTATGCCACCAGCAGCAGAATGGAGTTTATTATGAAACAACTATGCAAATTGATTTTCCCCGTTATTTTGGTTGCTTTTCTTTTGTTAGCGGGAAATTTAGCTTACGCGACCTATATGCAATTACCTGATACAGTGGCAATAGGTGCGGCGCGTCTTTCTTATGTTATGCATGATGCAAAGGGGGAGATTTATAACCTGTATATTATAGGAGATAATGAAAGGTTTGTTGGGGCTAGGAATACCACTTGGCGTAGTACTGAAAATGATCAGATATATGAGGCTGCACCGTATCATGTTTATGTTACTGGTCCTAATAGTGATACGGCCATTGTTCAGGATGTGGATATATTCGGTGATAGGGATAAGGCTAACAGTACAGAGCGTTTGAATTTAACTACAGCAGTTTACAACTTTTTGAACAAATAAATATCGCGTAACCACACTTTGAAGTATAATGAATCTGCTAAAACACATCATCTCAAAGGAGTTACGCGATGAATTCATTATACCTCGAAAATTCGATTATTGGTAGTCTGTTTCGTTTCTTTTCTCCATATTTTTCTACGGCGACACGGCCAACGCGATTCCTACTGACCTGGTTGGTCATCGCTCAGGTAGCCTTGCAGGCCTTCCCATCTCTTCGCTTTCTTCATCGGAATTTTTTGTCCCAGGTGACGCATCGCTGCTTAAATAGTTATTACCGGGCGCTTCAGAACGAAACGGTGACGAGCCATTCTCTCCGCCTGCAAACAGCACAATTGGCTTGCAGCCTGATTCCGGCGGCCTTACAGAATGAACCGGTCTTTCTCAGTGTCGATGATACGACGGTACCGAAATTCGGCAAGAAGTTCGATGCTGTTTCTCTGTTGCATGACCATGCCTGCCATACAGGCAAGCCTTACGTAAACGGTCATTGCTTCGTCAGTTTGACACTGAGTGTCCCTGTCCTGAACCAGCATGAAGGAAAAGCTCCGCTTATCCGCTATCTGGCGGTTCCCGTAGGGTACCGGATGTGGACGAAAGAGCAGACCAAACTTGAATTAGCTGGTGACCTCATCGAGGAGGTGATGCCCTTACTGAAAGACCGGCAGGTACTGTTGCTCTTTGACAGTTGGTACGCTAAAAGCTCGCTGATAGAACGGGCTTTGCAGTATCCCGGACTGGACATCATCTGTAATGTCCGCAGTGATTCGGCAATGTATGAACTACCGCCATTGCCTAACGGCAAGCCGGGACGCCCGAAAAAACGAGGAAAGCGGCTTCATCTGGATGATTTCAACTTGTCCTGGGATATGGATGGCATGCAGGTCGGCCATCGGATTGTTTTGACCCATATCTGCGGGAATCGCCGCATCCATGCTTATGTCAGCTACACTACATCTGGCTCCCGGCGGCTTTTCTTCAGCACCCTGAATCCCAGTGACCTGCATATGAGCTGCGCCTGGCAGGAACGAAAGATCCTACGGGACGCACCGGCAGAAGGCATGGACTATTATCCTTTGAAGCTGTACAAGCTGCGTTGGGCCATCGAAACCAACTACTATGAGCAGAAGGCCTTCTGGTCGCTGAATGCCTACCGGATTCGCCGCCAAAATGGTATTGAACATAGGGTGAACCTGGTAAACCTCGTTCACAGCAGCCTGAAAATGCTGCCGTATCTGGACAAGCATTTTGCGAAGTACCAAAACGCTAGTCCACAAGAGTTGCGAAGCCATATAAGCTGGCAAATACAGCGTGAAATATTTTTAGGCACTTTGGTCTCTAAAGCCCAAACCGCAAAAAATCCAACGGACTTAGTGCAGGCCTTCTGTAAACTGGTTTCGTCAACTTCCGAGGTAGCGTAAAAGTTGTAAAGTGCTGTTTAACTAATCCAACTTACCAATCAGGTATTTATTTAATAAAAGGGGTAAATGGGCAACCTGATATTCTTATATCGGCCACTCAAATGTCTGCAAGTTTTGTTGATTATCGTTTTTTTGCTATTAAAAATGGGAAATTAAGGGCGATGAAGTTAATGTTTGGCGATCAGAGAACCTCAACGAAGATGAGTGGCATACATACGCCTGCTTATGGTCTTGATGACGGAACTATTGCAATCCCGTGGTTTCAAAGTAGAATACCGGGACAAGTAAAAGCTGGGAGATTCATTTCGGTCTTTATGCCGGATTTTACTAATATGATATTAATTTATTCTTATAGAATTAATGACTAATAAAAAATTCTTGACATACCTGAAACAGTCCGAAAAAAGGGAGAGGGTTTATGCAAATGGAGTTCAGAGGAGCCAGGGCTGTGATATAATAGAACCATATAATAAGATAGAACCATGAAATGAGCGGTACCAGTACAGCAGATACTTTGACTGTATGATCTTTTTATATGGCAATGGTTACTTCCAAAAGGAGAATGAATATGGCAATGAAAACTTCAAAGTCATCAAAAACGGAAGCAGTCTTAGACTTATATGATGCGCTGCGTCATGGGAAAAGGGTGCAGCGGCGTGAATGGTGTCAGGAACATGGACTGACTACGAAAACCTTTGAGCGCTATATTGCAAATCTGCGGGATCATTTATATGAAAAAAATATGCGTACCGGACAGAGGCAGACTATTGATTTCAATCAGGAAACGGAGACTTATCACATTACAGGTAAGGAAAACACCTGGATTTCCGACGGTGAGCTCATTGCTATCTGCAAGATTCTTATTGCTGTGCGGGCCTTTGAGAAAAAGGATTTGCTTTCCCTTCTATCCCGGTTGCTTACGGTGGTAGTATCGAAGAAGGGAAAAGAGGAAATCGAGAAACTCATGAAAAATGAGCTTTATCTCTATGAAGATCCAGCTCATGAGTCAATGGACAGGAATATCTTTTTCAACCTCGTTTCTGCCGTGCAGGCTCATCATGTGGTGCGCCTTACCTATAAGAAACCTGAGGATGAGGCGCTCTCTACTTATACCGTAAAGGCAGGCGCAGTACTTTTCGACCGTTCCTATTTTTATTTTATCGGACAAACGGAGGACGGGGAGCGTGCCTTTCGGCTGGACAGGATTTTTGATACGGTGGATTCGGGAAAGACTTTTACTGAGCCCTATCATAACCGATTTCAGCCCGGAATCTATCGCAAGCAGGCGCCTTACATGTTTAACGGGAAGAAGGAGCATGTGTCTTTCCTATGCTCTTCGCAGGCGCTTGAGCCGCTCCTGAACCAGCTTCCCAGTGCACAGTATGTACGGGAAGGGGAGCACTGCCGTGTGGATTTAGATGTGGAAGGAGAAGAGGGAATCCTTATGATTCTCCTGGCCCAGGGAAGCCGAGTAAAAATTCTTTCGCCGAAAAAACTGGTAGAACGCTGGGTAAAAGAGGCAGAGGCTATCTGCCGGATGGGAAAATAAAAAACGGCCTAACGATTTCCAAAATCTGTCCTACCCTTTTGTTACACTATAACCGTAATGAAACGGAGCCCACCTTTAAAAGGCTAGTGGTTTGAAAGGAGTTATAGCTATGGAACTTGGAATCTACAGGTATGATATGGAGAATGCTTACCGTGCAGGGAAAGGAACAAAGCGGGCAGATATGATTCTTTCAGCTGCACGATATATTATGAAAGATGACAGACGTTATGAGACAATGAACCGCTCAGATATTCTCTGCCAAGCTGAATTCCGTATCCAGAATCTTCTGGAGGACTTGGCTGCCAGAGATAGGCTCCTCTCTATGCTGGAATGGATTGGAAGCAGACTGGCTTCTGATCTTTCCAAAAATGGTACCGGCTTTGATATTGATAAAGCTCGCAGTGTATTTGCCATAAAGATGCAGGGGCTTAGTGCTGTCTTTTCTGATGCGGTGATTACTGATTATTATGGGTGGGGGCTTAATAAAGTCAGGAAGATGGTGAGCGAATGTGTAAAGCAGGAAAGCTTCCCGAGCGCGGTAAGTGCCTTGGAGAAGCATTTTAGAGAAATGCCGCGGCAAGATGTCAAAGACATTTCTCCAGAGAAAATCAGGAATCATCCGAAATCCGGCAGGTGGTCCGGTTTGGATAGTTTATGGTCTCTGTGGCATCGCAGGTATTATGACATTGTGGAAAGGCTGGGCCAGGAGCTTAACGATGAATCCGATGAAATGTACTGGGACCTCTATGCCATGGCATCGACACCTCGTATCGAAAGCATAAGGCTAGGGGGCTATGACTCTACTATGAATCGGGTGAGTCTCTATCTCTATCCTATTGCTGAAAAAGCAAAGAAGGATAAGGTCTCTTTTGAAACGGTGCTTGGTGAAGTATGGGCCCATGAGCTCTTTCATGCCTGCCATTGTTTCTGGATGGAAGCAGCTGCCGGAGAAAAGGCCTGGACCCGGAAAAACATTTCACACTGGTGGAGGGACACGGTGAAAGAAGGACTGGCAGACTACTTTGCCTATACCTGGTGCCGGATGGAAGAAAACCGGAAGCACTCTCAGAACGGGTACCGCAAATCATATGACTACGACTTCTCTAAGGCTGCCGCTAATCTTTACGAGTCCTGGACACACGAAAAATTTCCCGGATGGCCCTATGCCGGAGCCAAGGTTTATCTCGCTGCAGATATGTTTGAAGGCAGAGACAGTGGCAATCCCTGGCGGGCAGGTGACAGTCCTTCCTATGCTGTGCTTTATGAAACCCTATTTCCCATAAAGAATAATTGGAAGGGAGCATGTAAAAAGTTTTTGGATATTTGGAAGCAGTATCGTAGTAGGTGGATGGGGAGGATGATGCTTATGGAATCCGGCTGGCCTATGGACGAAGGAAATACTTTGGGCCTCTATTTTCAGAGGGATGAAAGTGGTATTCTTAATGATTATTTTATCTTCCACAGAGATGGATCTCTGGAGCTCGTGAGTGAAATAACCGATAACAGCGGTAATTCTCCAGATTCTGAGCGTCATACAAAGCTAGATGTATTGGCGGCAGTGAGACTGTATAAACTGCTTGCCAGTTCCTCTGATGATCCCATCAGAGAAGTCCTGGAGCGCAGGTTCAAAGGACACGGAGCCAGTGAACAGCTGGAGGCTTTCTGTAAAAACAAGGGGATTCATATAGAAATTATAACAATCTGATAGCATAAAAAAACTGGACCATCTGACCCGAATTTTAATTTTTTCTGTTAATTAACCAAGGAGAAACCTATGCAAAAAGGATTTTATGATTACAGTTTAAGACAGGCCTATCTCATGACAAGGGGAACTATGAGAGGGAAAGAGATACTGAATGCTGCAAAGTATATTTTAAAGGGCTGTCCAATGGAGACAGATATTAGCCGACTCCAGGAGGTGAGGCGGGCTGAGCATGAAGTGAACAGACTTCTCGGTCAGATGCCGGAGGATGACAGGATGCTCTCGCTCTTAGAAAGAATCGAAGAACGGCTGGCGAATGATATCGCCTTTGCCGGTGGCGGAGGCGATATTTCCCTTACGGAATTGAAGCATGCTCTCCGTGTCAAAGAGCATACCGCACTTGCTGAACAATCCCTTAATATCTTTGTTTCTGACGAAAACACATACGATAATTATGGCTATGAACCGGAAGATATCCAAAAGGCGGCTTCCTCTTTTAGAACACACCATGTACCGGTAGAAATACAGAAATTTCTGAAAATGCTCAAAAAAGAGCCGGGGTTTGTGGATGCATCAGAGGCATCGGAAGAAGAGCGGGAAATGAATTCCTGGAATGAGAAAGGGGAGGTCTATCGGCCAATGGCGCAGGTAGAATGGTGGGATGACTGGACATCCCTCACCGGTCACTTGTTGGAAACACTTCCGGAAAGCGATGATGATACCCTCTGGCGTTTTGTGGGAGCAGCCTTGGTACCGGCGGATTCTGACCTTTGCTTTGCCCGCTTTGATTCTCACAGGAATCGGATCATCCTTTATCTGGATAATATTGTTTTCCGGTGCCGCAGCTCCGGCATTCCCTTTGAAGCCGGTTTCTACGCCGCCTACGCCAAAGCCCGGTTTCTGGCCTCTTTCTATTATTGGATGGAAGGGTATGGAAGCGATACTTCCATCTGGCGTTATAGAGATGGCTGGTCCCTGAGCATTAGGGAAGGCCTTTCTGATTATTTTGCTTATACCTGGTGCCGGATGAATGCTGAAATCCCAGCTGGTGCCGATGAAAGACAGAAAAATCGAGCTGCCGGATTTGGTAAAATGGCGGAGTATCTGGAAAACACCTGGAAGGGCAGAGGATTTCCTGGCTTCCCCGCAGCGTCGGCCCAGGTCTACCGGGCTTGGGAGCTCTTCGGCACAAAAGAAGAAGGTGCAGAAAAACCGTGGCTGTCCGATGATTCACTGACTTACCGTGTGATTTATGCACAGGTGACCGCACCGGACGAATCGGAAGGATGGGAACCATCCCGAAAAGCTCTTCTCCAGGCGTGGAAATCATTCCGCGCGGCCTGGGTAAAGAAACTAGTGCAAGATTTAAAAAACAGAGAAAAATCCGACGAAGATTAATGTCCGTCAGAGAAAATATTATTGTGAAAACAGAAAGAAGTGGAACCTCAATGGAAGAACCGTGGGTATTACATGATGAAATCTTTAATTCGAAACACATGATGGATAAACTGAACCGGTTTGCCGATGAAGAAGGACTGGTAGAAACGAAAAAGGCGCTCAAGTATGCTGCAGAAAAGCATACCGGAGCAGTAAGAAAGGGAAGTCCCTATGCCGGGACCATACCTTACATCATCCATCCACTCACTATGGCCTGCCAGGCTCATGCTATGGGCATCAGAGACGATCGGGTGTTGTCCGTGTGCCTGCTTCATGATGTTTGTGAAGACTGCGGCGTCACACCGGAAGAACTTCCTTTTTCGAAGGACGTGCAGAAAAGTGTGGCACTATTGACAAAACACAGGGCAGAAGGGGAAAGCGAGGAACAAATGGACCGCCGCTACTATGCCGCTCTCGCAGAGGATTCCTGTGCATCCATAGTTAAAATTCTTGACCGCTGTAACAACGTATCCCTCATGGCCCTTTCCTTCTCCCGTGCCAAGCTCACAGAGTATATCCACGAAACAGAAAAGTTTTCATTGCCCCTTCTGGACACGCTGCGCCATCGTTATCCCCAATATGCGGATGCTGCATTTCTTGTTAAATATCAGATTAGGAGCATCTTAGAGACCATCAAAGCGCTGCTGAACCATTGTGGTAATTTTTAAGAAATATCGGATATTATAAAACTTGAATCGGATTTGCAGACATGGTATACTTAGCGTAGCTGAAAAGTTAGTGAGTTCCAAGTAGGAACAACAAACCCCCACGGTTTGGATACCGTGGGGGTTTTGCTTTTTATAGAGAGCTGCCTCTTAGGCTGGTTGCTCATCATCTGTTGTTCAGCTATTTGCAGATATAACATTGAAATAAAAATTTAAGCGATTTAGCTAGTAAAACATCCTACAAACTACAAAAACTTCCCACAAAACTTCCCACTTTTAAGTGAAAAATTGGGGGAATTTGCAAACATTAGCAAAGACTTACAAAGTACAAACTAACGTAATAACTGGCTTAATGAAGCCGTTTATAAAGTCCTGCAAAGGCTTGCGAATATCGCTCGAATATTACTTACGATAATTTAACGTTAAGAGCGAATGTGATAACTATGCGGATAAAGAGGATTTGCCGATATTTTGCCGATTTAAAAAATCGTAAATCGGCAAAATAAATCTACAGAGAAATCGACGTTGCGTTTACTTTTGCTTTCAATTTCTTTGTAAATTTGTTTTGCGTTGTGCCTGTATAAATAATTTAAGATAGTTTATAAAATCTGATCCATAAGTTTAATAGCTTTTTCTGCTCGATTGCAGATAACGTCATCATAAGCGAGACATGTTTTTTTCGTTTGCAGATTATTAGCAAGCTTTTAAGCTTTATATGCCTGGCAGATAATCTGCAAGGGAAGTCATCAAAGCCCAGGACAACGAAAAAGTCTAGTCGAGTTAGCCGAACTCAAAGAAAACTATGTAGTCCTGCGTGATATCCTGATAGGAAAGCTAAAACCACAAAAAAAGACGGCACTCCCATTAGGAAATACCGTCGAAGCTAAGAAAACAATCCTCAAGTAAGAACAAGGAAATCACTATCATCAGATTGTTGGTGTATCATATTAAAATACCGCCATAGTTAATCTATTGCTGGTTTTCCAGTGAATTGCCCTTTACGTCTACAAAAAGGCATAAAAAAGCCTTCAGTCTTGGAACAGACTGAAGGGAACGATGATGTATTGTTGTTAAAAGCATAGTATATAATTAAACAGCACTTTACAACTTTTACGCCGCCTCGGAAGTTGACGAAGCTAGTTTACACAGGCCTGAACTAAGTTCGTTGAATTTTTGGCAGTTTAGGCCTTAGAGACCAAAGTGCTAAAAAATATTTCACGCTGTATTTACCAGCTTATGTGGCTTCGCAGCTCTTGCGGGCTGGCATTTTTGTACTTCGCAAAACGCTCGTCCAGATACGGCAGCATTTCCAGGCTGCTGTGAACGAGGTTTACCAGATTCACCCTATGTTCAATGCCATTTTGGCGGCGAATCCGGTAGGCATTCAGCGACCAGAAGGTCTTCTGCTCATAGTAGTTGGTTTCGATGGCCCAACGCAGCTTGTACAGTTTCAAAGGATAATAGTCCATGCCGTCTGCCGGAGTGTCCCGTAGGATTTTTCGTTTCTGCTAGGCGCAGCTCATATGCAAGGTACTTGGGTCCAAGGTGCTGAAGAAAAGCCGATGAGAACCCGACGCGGTGCAGCTTACATAGGTATGGATACGGCGATTCCCGCAGATATGGGTCAAAACAATCCGATGGCCGACCTGCATGCCATCCATGTTCCAGGACAAGTTGAAATCATTCAGATGAATCAGTTTTCCTCGTTTTTTCGGGCGTCCTGGCTTGCCACTAGGCAATAGTGGCAATTTATACATCGCCGAATCACTGCGGACATTGCAGATGAAGGCCAGGTGGGGATATTGCAATACCCGTTCTAGCAGTGGGCTCTTGGCATACCAACTGTCAAAGAGCAGCAGTACCTGTCGGTCTTTCAGTAAGGACATCACCTCTTCGATGAGATCACCAGCTAACTCAAGTTTTGTCTTTTCTTTCGTCCACATCCGGTATCCTACGGGAACCGCTAAATAGCGGATGAGCGGAGCTTCACCTGTATGCTGGCTCAGAACAGGGACGCTCAGCGTCAGACTGACGAAGCAATGGCCATTCACATAAGGCTTGCCCGTATGGCAGGCATGGTCATGCAACAAGGAAACGGCATCGAACTTCTCGCCAAATTTTGGTACCGTCGTATCATCGACACTGAGAAAGACCGGCTCATTTTGTAAAGCCTTGGGAATCAAGCTGCACGCTAATTCCGCCGTTTGCAGGCGGAGAGAATGGCTTGTTACCGTTTCATTCCGAAGTGCCCGGTAATAACTATTCAAGCAGCGATGCGTCACTTGAGACAAGAAATTTCGGTGAAGAAAGCGAAAAGATGGGAATGCCTGCAAGGCCAGCTGGGCTATAACCAGCCAGGTCAGCAGGAATTGCGTTGGCCACGTCGCTGTAGAAAAATATTGGGAAAAGAAACGAAACAGACTACCAATAATCGAATTTTCGAGATATAATGAACTCATCGCGTAACTCCTTTGAGATGATGTGTTTGAGCAGATTCATTATACTTCAAAGTGTGGTTACGCGATATTTATTTGTTCAAAAAGTTGTAAACTGCTGTACTTTTTTAATACAATGTAGCATCAATATCTATGTCGTGTTAAAATAATGAAAGGTATATCAGATTCTACTACGTATAGGAAATATAGGAAAGTATAAACACATGGGAAAATACAGATACTTAGCAAAAAATATAGGTTTATTGGCATTGAGCAATTTTGCTACCAAGATACTGAGCTTTTTCTTAGTGCCATTGTATACGGCTGTTTTGTCGACGACTGACTACGGTATATATGACTTATTTTATACAACTGTCGGCGTCTTATTGCCCATCTTGACGCTTAATATTCAAGAAGGCGTTTTGCGTTATGCCTTGGATAAAGAGTTTGATAAGGATGCGGTTGTCACTGTTGGCTTTCGCTACCTTTTGATTGGGACACTGATTGTAAGTGCCGGGCTGTTCATCAATTATGTCTTTTCGATTAATGCCCTTTTAGCGCAATATGGAATCTATTTTTGGCTGATTTTTGTAGTACAGGCGCTATCGGGAATGGTTACGTTTTATACGCGTGGGATTGGTCGTATCAGTGATTTGTCGATTACCAGTGTCATCACATCTGCTGTCACCATTACGCTGAACATCGTCTTCTTACTTGTTTTTGAGTGGGGGTTAATTGGCTACTTCCTGGCGAATATTTTGGGCCCTCTGACACAGTGTGTATATTTAATTTTTCGAGGACAGATGCTGCAGCGGACCCATTGGCTAAAACCATATTCGGCAGAATCCAAACTATTGGTGGGATATTCCTTGCCGCTGATTGCCAATAGTTTGGCCTGGTGGGTGAATAACTCGTCGGATCGCTATATCGTTATTTTCTTTTGTGGTATCGCTGCGAATGGCATCTATTCCGTGGCTTCGAAAATCCCCTCGATTCTGGCTGTCTTTCAGTCCATATTCAGCCAGGCATGGACGTTGTCTGCTGTTCAGGATTTTGACCCGGAAGATTCACAAGGCTTTTTTGCCAATACGTACAAGGGCTATAACTGCCTGATGACCATCATTTGTTCTGCTTTGATTGTTTTAGACAAGCCGCTGGCACATTTCCTCTATGCAAAAGACTTTTATACGGCTTGGCAATATGTACCATGGCTGACGATTGCCATTTTATTTGGTTCCATGGCCGGGTATATTGGCGGCATTTTTGTTGCCGTCAAGAATTCTAAAATATTTGCTTCTTCGACACTGGTGGGGGCGGCCATTAATGTAATTTTAAACTTTTTAATCATACCGATTATGGGGCCGTTGGGAGCGGCTGTTTCGACGACCGCGTGCTATGTAGCTGTTTGGATTATTCGCTTGATCCAGTCTCGGGAATACATCAAGATGCGCATCAATTTAGCACGTGATGTGAGCAGCTATATCGTACTCGGCATCCAGGCTACGGGGATTTTGCTCATTCACGACACTTGGCCGTTGATTTTATTTTTAACAGGGACTTTTATGTTGGTCTTGGTGCTGTATATTCCGGATATGAAACTTGTCATTGATCGAATCCGACATAGATAAATGGAGATGGAAAGATGGATATGAAGACAATATTGCAAAAAGTAAAGCAGAAGGGCGTACGTGGGACCTGTCGGGCTGTCGTTAGGCGAGTATTAGCCGTTCCTAATAAGGCGTTCCTTTGGTGGTATCAACGACATTGCCCCATCCAACAGAATTTGATTTTACTCGAAAGCGATGGGGACTTAATGGACAATGGCTACGCACTCTTTGATTATATGAACCGGCAGGGCTATTTGAAAAAATATTATGTCATCTGGATGGTAAGCGACGTCGAAAAGGCATCGAAGCATCAATTTCCCAATACAGAGTATCTGCCTAAATTCCCACAATATTTCAATCGCAGATGGACTAAAGCATTAGCGACTTGTCATTGGTGTATTTTTGATCATGCCAATGTTTTAGCTAACATAAATAAGAGAAAAGAACAGAAAATCGTATATCTTTCACACGGTGTAGGGTATAAAACGACAAAAGCAAATGAACTTAAACAAAGTGATTTAAAGTCTCGCGATGATTTCATTACAGTACCGGGGGAATTGGGAAGAATTTGCCTATCTAATTTTACTGGCGAACCTATTGAGAAGACGATTGTTACAGGTTACCCGCGAAACGACTATTTTTTTCAAGAAAACAAGAATGTTCAAAAGAGAATCCAACAATGTTGGCGATTCCAGCAATACAGTAAAGTTATTCTCTGGATGCCGACCTTTAAACAGTCGGATGTGGATATTCTTTCAGAGGACTATATCCATAATGAAACGGGTTTATCTCTATTTAATCATATGAAAGATTTAGAAAGTTTTTCAGCTTTCTTAAAAGAAAAAAATATATTATTGGTCTTGAAACTCCACCCATATCAGGCTGAATTACCGGTATTTCAAAGGCATTATGATAATATCCTTGTCCTTCGCAATAAGGATCTGGAAACTGAGAATTTACAGCTTTATCAGGTGATACCTTATTCTGATGCCCTTATTACAGATTATTCTTCTATTGCTACCGATTATTTACTGCTAGATAAACCTATCATTTTTACCTTAGATGATTATGAAGAATATGCAGCGTCACGAGGCGCATTTTTCCCTGAAAATGCCAAGGATTATATGAAAGGATATCACATATATAATGTGGATGATTTGGAAAAGGCCCTTCGTGATATAGCTGTGGGCAAAGATATTTATAAAGAAGAAAGAGAGAAAATTTTTCCTGAGTATCATGCATACAAAGATGGAAATTCTGCACGACGAGTCTTAGATGCAATTGGGGTTAAATAAGCGAAAGGATGGATGAAATGAATTATGCAGTTGTTATTGCCGGTGGATCCGGTCATCGTATGGGGCAGGACATCCCCAAACAGTTTATCAATGTCTATGATAAACCGGTATTAATTTACACATTGGAAGGTTTTCAGCGTCATCCACAGATTGATGCAATTATAGTCGTCTGCATCGACGGCTGGGAAAATGTTGTCTGGGCCTATGCGAAGCAGTTCAACATTACGAAGTTGAAGTGGATTGTGCCTGGCGGCAAAAGCGGGCAGGAGTCGATTCGCAATGGTGTCTATGCCTTGGAAGGGATTGCTAAGCCGGATGATATTGTTGTCATTCATGATGGGGTCAGGCCGTTAGTCGATGAAGCCGTTCTGACAGATGTTCTGTTGGTAGCTCATAAATATGGCAATGCCGTTACTTCGATGCCGTATAATGAACAGATTTTTGTTATCGATAAAGAGGATGAAACGACAACTCGGCAATATATTCCGCGTGAAACATTGCGCCGCGTATCTACGCCGCAGGCGTACCGTTTTGACTTGCTGGATTCAAAATATCATGAAGCTTTTGAAAAAGAAATTGGCATCTACGGTTCTTCGTATACAAACACGATGATGGTAGAATTAGGCGTAACTCTGCATTTCGCAGCTGGTTCGGACCGTAATATTAAGTTGACGACAAAGGATAACTTGGAAATGTTTAAGGCCTATTTGAAGCTGGATAAAGATAATTGGTTAAAGTAAGGCGGGGAAGATAATGAAGGTATATGAGAATCCATTATTTCAGGAAGATGTTGCTCGTGTCGCTGTATTGGATTTACCGTGGCAGCAGCTGCAGGATAAATCGATACTCATTTCAGGGGCTACGGGACTGATTGGTTCGTTTTTAGTGGATGTCATCATGAAGCGCAATGCAGTGCATGGTATGAACTGTAGCGTTTATGCTTTGGGGCGCAATGAAGACAAGGCAAAGGAACGTTTTGCAGATTTCTTAGGCGGCAAATGGCTGCAGTTCGTTCAGTATGATATCAATGAACCTTTACGGGATGATGATTTTGCAGCAGTCGATTATGCCGTGCATCTTGCCAGCAACACACATCCGGTTGCCTACGCTACGGATCCTATCGGCACGATTACGACGAATATCATCGGTGTCAAAAATATGCTGGATTTTTGTATGAAACATCATGTCCAACGGTTTGCCTTTGCGTCTTCCAATGAAATTTACGGCGAAAACCGCGGTGATGTAGAAAAATTTGAAGAAGACTATTGTGGCTACATCAACTGCAACACCATGCGTGCGGGTTATCCCGAAAGTAAACGCTGCGGTGAAGCACTCTGCCAGGCCTATATCAAACAAGCCGGCCTCGATGTCGTCATTCCGCGCTTTACAAGATCCTATGGCCCGACGATGCTGATGAGTGACACGAAAGCTATCAGCCAGTTCATCCGCAAAGCGATTGCTGGAGAAGATATTGTCTTAAAAAGTGAAGGCAAGCAGTATTATTCCTATACCTACGTTGCCGATGCCGTCTCTGGTTTATTGACTATTTTACTGAAAGGCAAGAATGGTGAAGCCTACAATATCGCTGACGATTCTTCGGATATCCGCTTAAAAGACTTAGCAGGAATCCTGGCAGACATATCTGGCAAAAAAGTCGTATTTGAACTTCCGGACGCCGTAGAAAAAGCAGGCTACAGTAAAGCAACAAAAGCCCGGTTAGATGGAAACAAAATCAAACAGTTGAGGTGGAAACCGTTGTATAATATAAGACAAGGATTGGAAAGAACTGTGGAAATTTTGAATGCTGTAGATGGTTGAAGGTAGTACTGCTTGCAACTTATACTTTCAAAACTCTGAATACTCAAAATGAATGGAACGGATAACTTGATTAGCCTTGCCTGAATAGCGTTGGAAAAGTAGGATTTTCGCAGTATAATGAAATTAATATGATGTTGTTGTCTATCGTCTACAGGAGAGTGATTCGTATGTATAGTTGGAAAAGCATTATAATGGGCCTGTGAATTCAGACCAGTACTGAAAATTTTAAGAGTGCATGATAT
>OHAY01001731.1_pt1 | contig 19092 bp, 14 predicted proteins | sample 1577191 | NCBI WGS metagenome assembly OHAY01 (sample SAMEA3541504, study PRJEB24748) | human gut metagenome | biome: human gut; feature: human-associated habitat; material: faeces | place: China | collected 2012 | reverse complement strand
TACATACCTTATATTATCAGAGGTTAATGATTTTGAAGAAATACGAGATTGGGCGGCTTTCCATCATGAAAAATTAAATGGAAAAGGGTATCCTTTTGGAAAAACCGCTGATGAATTAAATGAGCAGGAACGTATGATGGCATGTGTTGATATTTATCAGGCCCTTACGGAAGACAGACCTTATAAAAAGGGATTGTCCCATGAAAAAACATGTGATATCCTTGATGACATGGCACATAAAGATTTTATTGATTCAGATATTTCAAAGACAATTAGAGAATGTTTTGGAAGAACCTGATGCCATATATGAAAACAGAGGGTGTTTCAGACAATAGTATTTTCAGTTATGTACTAGTATGACTCTTACGAGGGAACCACCGGCACGACATTCCAGATTACATCACGTTCGATCGGAGAGGTAACTGTAGAAAAAAATTGGTAAAAGTGCTGTATTTTTCGGGGCGGATGGGTACAACATTTTGTGTGAAAAATAGAATAATAAAATTGTTCCCGAAATTTATTGACTTTGAGAAAAAAATTTGATATATCAGAATCGAACAAAAGAGAAAGGAAATAGCAAACTATGCCGTCAAAGAAAAATATGATGAAAAAGAACTTGGAAAATTTACATCTGAAAGAAAGGATAAACTATGGCTACAGAAAAGTCATTATTATGATGTTAGTCTCAGGTCTGTTTTCTATTGTGGTTATAGGTATGCTATTTGCCAATACGATGCATTATGTACAAAATGTTACTGTTGCAGACCGGGCGGTGAAAATCTGCAGGATAAATGTTAACTCATCAGCGAGAAATATCAGGGAAATGGCATTAAATAGTGATACATCCTCTTATGACGGTTATGAGCAGACGGTAGAAAGACTGCTTGCAGAAGTTAATACCCAACTGAAAAATTTAAAGAACTCCGGAGTTATTCCGGATGCGGATTGTGAAGAATACGCATCTGCCCTTACAGACTGGGGAAACATTGGTTATTCCATCATGAAAGAAATCAAAAGCGGTGACAAGGATAAGGCAGTTGATTCAATTCTGAATGATTGTACCCCGGCATTAAATAAAGCCGTAAAAATTGCAACAAGATTAGATGAAATGACCGATGAGGTAAGCAGCCAGGCAGTCAGAATTACGGTTATTTCTGCAGTGGCAGGAATTGTGTGTATTATTATTTGTCTGGTTTTGGCATGGAAACTGACAATAAAAACAGGCAAAAAAGTACTTGAGTCAATTTTAGTACCATTACGTGAAGTGGAAGCCGTTGCACAGGAATTAACAGATGGAAACCTGCACAGCACGCTGGACTACCGTTCAGATGATGAGATTGGAATACTGGCACACAATATGCGCAAATCCATCCGCATTCTGGGAAGCTATGTAGATGATATTGGACGTTCAATGAAGATGTTTGCAGAAGGAAATTTTGATGTGCAGCCGGAAGTAGAGTGGAAAGGGGATTTCGTTGGAATTCTAAACTCCTTTATGTTGTTTGAAGAAAGCATGGCAGAGACAATAAAGGGAATCCAACATGTTTCAGATGAAGTTTCGGGTGCCGCAGATCAGGTAGCATCAAGTTCCAATGACCTTGCGGATGGAGCAACAAATCAGGCAGCAGTTGTAGAAGAACTGACCGCAACAGTCGCAGGTGTTTCTGAACAGGTAGGAAAAAATTCACAATCCGCAAAAGAAATCAGTGGAAGAGTAGACGAACTTGGAAATGCCATTCTGGAAAGCAATGGTAAAATGAGGGATATGGTTGATTCCATGAATGAGATCAATGGGGCATCAAAAGAGATTGACAAGATCATTGCAACAATCAATGAAATTGCGTCCCAGACGAATCTGCTTGCATTGAATGCTTCCATTGAGGCTGCAAGAGCAGGGGAGGCAGGAAAGGGATTTGCAGTGGTAGCGAATCAGGTCAATGTGCTGGCAGACCAGAGTGCCCAGGCAGCAAAGGAATCCGCAACATTGATTGAAACCTCTGTGAAAGCCGTGGAAAAAGGTATGGTGATTGCAGGGCAGACGGCATCACAATTGCAGGAGGTCGCTGAGAATTCCCAGATCATTACAAAAGAAGTCACAAATATTGCAGAAACGTTAGAGACACAGACAACAGAAATCCAACAGATTAATGATGGAATTGAACAGATCAATGATGTCGTACAGACGAATTCGGCAACATCTGAAGAATGTGCAGCAGCCGGTCAGGAGATGAGCAGTGAAGCAGAAAATCTGCGTGAAATGATCCGGAAATTTAAAGTTGCAGAAAATAAAAATTAAAAACGGTGCAAAAAATTATTGATGTTGAATTTACATATAAAGTTGTCGCAGGTAGGAACTATAATTTGACTTGTGACATATATAAATGTGGGAAAAGGATGCAATGAGGAAATGTGCGTTATTGGTTTTAAACTGATAACGCACATTTTAAATTATATGAACAGTAATATCATCGCAAAAAAGCATAAAAGTAGAAAAAGTTAAAAATATCGTGGATATAGTGCTAGAATTGTTGAAAAAAGTAAGTTAAAATACAGGAAAACAACAAGTGTAAAGGGGAAATTTTATGGAATATTCAGCAATTTTTCATGATATGGATAAAAGGTTTAGCTATGCGGTTGATAAGGATTTATTCGTGATACGCGTGCAGGTAAAAAAGGATGATATGAAGGAGGTAATCCTTCACTATGAGGACAAGTATATACCTATGGAGCGTAAGGATACCAGAAAGACAGTTCCGATGAAGAAGGTTGCTGTCTCACAGTTTCATGATTATTATGAAGCACAGATAAAGATGCATTTGATCTGCCTGCGTTACTTTTTCGAATTTACGGACACGCAGGGAGAAAAGGTATATTATGGAAATTATGAGTTTAATAAGGAATGCATTACAAACAGGGACAGAATGTTTGACTGTCCGCAGAACCTCCGGGAGGAAGAGATGTTTGAGGTGCCGGAGTGGGCAGCAAACAAGGTCGTGTATCAGATTTTCCCATCCCGTTTTGCAGCAACGGAGCCGGTAGACAAAGAACTGTGGTATAAAGCACCGATTACGCCTATGGATGATCTGCATGGAAATCTCAGGGGAATCATCGAACATATGGATGATATTCAGAATCTGGGAATTGATGTGCTGTATATGACACCTATCTTTCAATCAAATTCGTGCCATAAGTATGATACCACGGATTACTACCAGATAGACCCGTCCTTTGGAACAACAGAGGATCTCAAAGAGCTGGTACAAAAAGCGCATGAGCGTGGTATGAAGGTAGTCCTGGATGCGGTATACAATCATACGGGAAGAGAATTTTTTGCGTTTGCGGATATCCTGGAAAATGGTGAAAAATCCAAATACCGGGACTGGTATTTTATTGATGGATTCCCACTTAAAAGCGAATGGGGAGAGATCCCAAACTTCAAATGTTTTGGTTATTATGGCGGAATGCCAAAGTTAAACCTGAAAAATCCTGAAGTTGAAAAATACATTACGGATGTTGCATGCTACTGGATTAAGGAATGCGATATTGACGGATGGAGACTGGATGTAGGAGACGAAATCAGCCATTTCTTCTGGAAGAATTTCAGAAAGGCAGTCAAGGCAGTAAAGAAAGATCTGCTGATCATTGGGGAAATCTGGCATTATGCAGGAGATTTCCTTGAGGGGGATGAATGGGATACGGTCATGAATTATCCATTTTACCTGAACCTGATCGATCTGCTTGCAGACGAAAAGATTACGGTCAGCCAGTTCGTACAAAATCTTGGATATTTGAAGGGACGCTTACACAAAAACTGCTATCCCCTTATGTGGAATCTGATTGACAGCCATGATACCGCAAGATTTTTACATCTGTGTAACGACAATAAGAAAAAGCAGCATCTGGCAGCCGCTTTTCAGTTGTTACTGCCGGGAATGCCGATGATTTATTATGGAGATGAGTATGCGATGCCGGGAGCAAACGATCCGGACTGCAGACGGGGCATGTACTGGGATGAAGAATACCAGGACAAAGAGATGTATGAATGGTACAAGCGGCTGATTCAGGTCCGGAAAAGCCATGCATGTATTGTAGAAGGCGAACTGGCTGGGAGCGTCACAGAAGATGAGGAAGGGACAATTGTCCTGATCAGAAAAAATGGCGAAGAGACCATTGCCATGATTTTTAACTGCAGCAGCAGTGCAAAAAAATTTAATGAGTACACGCAGAAGTACAATCTGCTTACCGAAAACACCTTTGATGGAAATGTAGAGGGGTTTGATGCTGCGGTAATCGTGCTTTAAGAAGCCTTACGGCAGATGGTTTCCCGGGAGTTTGTCTGTGGGAAGAAGAGGGAAAGCACCAGTATTTCTGGTAATGTAAAGTACGGAGGATGATATGACGAATGTAAAAAAGAAGGATGGAAAACGGTTTGGGGCAATCGTACTTAGCCTGATATTATTGCTTTCCCTGGTGTTTCCATATCCTGTGATGGCAGACCAGACGGCGGCAGACCAGACAACGGCAGCTTCCGTTTATGCCATTCACAAGACAGGTGATGATAAGGAAAATTTCGTGATTGTTATCATGGGTGAGGGCTATACCCGGGAACAACAGGATCAATTTTTGAAGGATGCAACGGCAAAAGCACAGGGGCTGCTAAAGTGGTCTCCTTATAAAGAGTATTCCGACAGGATCAATATTTATGCAGTACAGACGGTATCCAATGAAACTGGTGTGGGCGTGATGTATGGGGAGTCGAACCCGGACACATATTTTCATGTGCAGGCATTCGGAAAATCCTGCTATTTTGCAAAGGACGGGGAAGATAAAGCCAGGGCACTGCGGGCAGAGCTGGAGAGCAGATATCTGGATACCGGCGCAGCTGTTGGAACCATCCATATCATTTGTAATACGACTGCGAATATTGGTTCTTCTTCCAATGCACTCTTTTCTTTTTCGGCAAATTCGGGTGAGAATGAGCAGGGGGATGTCATGACCCATGAAATTTCCCACAGCATCGGAAGATTAGGCGATGAATATGATAAAAAGATGCAGGGAGAAAATATTTCCGACACATCGGATCCGGATAAGATTAAATGGCATAAGATGCTTGGGTTCCGTGGAATCGGAATAACGGCAGCAGGAACAGAAACGGTATTTGCGCCGAGCCGCGTCTGCATGATGCGGGATCTTGGGAATCCTTTCTGTGAAGTGTGTAAAATGGAACTGGCGCGGAGATTAAATAACCGTGATTATGTCAGCAGGCAGGCATCTGTTTATGTGTGCGATCCTGAAATTACAATTCCACATACCAGGACAGGAACACTTGACAGGGATAGTGACCAATACCGGATCGATGAGACAAATATCACAAAAGCAAATGGAAAGGATCTGGAATTCCGTACAGTCGTACAAAATATAGTGGATGCCAAACAGCATTTGAAGATTACTTTCCGCATTATTGGAGCAGACCATACAGTCAAATATGAAAAAGAAGAAACATATACCGTTCCGCCACACAGTAACTGGTATGATCCGGATGCTGCCAGAGAGTCCCTTTCTGTCACACTTCCTGCGGTAACTGGTCTGGTTTCCGGGGACAGACTGGAAGGAAAGATCATAGATGAGGACACTGGGAAAATTCTGGCTGACAATCAGACGGCAGGACAGGCGTGGAGTACCGTAACCATTCGTTATATGCTGCAAAACGAAGACGGGACCGAAACAACAGTGCCTGATACGGCACCCGCGACAGTATATGTACCAAAGAATTCTGCGTATACGTTAAGAAGTCCGGATTTATATGGATATACATGTGTAGGAAACAGTGCAAATCAGGGAGAAATAAACATCACAGAGGATCGCCAGGAGATCACTTATTATTACCGGAAAAACAGTGAGATGCCGGAAATACAAACCGTACCTGTCCGCGTAACTTATGATGGAAAACCACATACATTTGATATCAAACAGGAAGATGGTGTACAAATCAGTTACAGTTTGACAGAAAACGGATCGTATACACAAACGGAGATGCCGTTTTACACAGAAGCAGGCCAGTATAAGATTTATTTTAAAGCGGAAAAGGCATCTTTTATTCCAACATACGGGGAGGCTGTTCTGGAAATCGAAAAGGCTTCCACCAGCATGCAGCTGACTGCAAAAAACGATACGGTCAAAGGTGCGGGGACAGTAGAATTACAGCTTTGCAGACAGGGGATTCCGGAAGATGCCGGGGTAAACGTAACCTGTGATGTTTCCGGGATCGCATTAGAAGAAAAGGGAACGGATCACTGGATGGCAACGCTTCCGAATGAAACGAAAACATATACGTTCACCGCATGTTATAATGGAAATGGCAACTATACAGGAAGTAAGGCAGATTGCAAGGTCCGTGTAACGGCGGATCATTCCCAGACCGGGGGCGGTTCTGGTGGAAGTTCCGGTGGAAGTTCCGGAGGCAGTTCAAGTGGAGGTTCCGGCGGAATATCCGGAGGCGGTTCAAGTGGAGGTTCTGGTGGAAGTTCCGGAGGCAGCTCCGGTGGAGGTTCCGGAGAAAATGCCGGTGGAAGCACGGACGGATCATCTGGCAATGTTTCACCGGATTCCGGCACATTACCGGCACCGGATCATGCAAAAGAAGAACCAGGGAATGTGACACCTCCACCTGCAGCAGATACGTCCGTTTCTGTTAAGGATATTAATGTCAAAGCAAAAACTGCAGTTAAAAATAATACGGTCAAAGTGAAGAATATTGCAGCAGTTTTGAAAAAAGAAATTACAAAGGCAGAAAAAGAACAGGGTGGCAGGATAAAAGACCTGTCTGTTGAAATAACTTTTGATACAGGAAAAGCTAAAAACTGGAAGAATCTGCATCTTGAAATGGATAAGCAGGCGGTAAATTTACTTGTCAAAAAGAATGTAAAAGAATGGAAGGTCAATGGTGGCAATGTAAATCTTACCTTTGATTCGAAGGCATTAAAAGAATTAAAGAAAGAAATGAATACAGCTGTGGTTATCAAAATGAAACAGGCTGACAAGAAAAATCTTTCTGCCAGGGCAGGGAAAATTATTGGAAAACGTCCGGTTTATGATTTTTCCGTCACAGGAATAAAGAAAAAGCAGTCGTCTGTCCTGAAAAAGGGACGGATCAGGGTCGCTGTTTCCTATAATGCTTCGAAAAAGGAAAAAGACAAAAAGATTTTTGCATATAAAATTGATAAATACGGTGCAGCAGTTAAGATACCGGGATCTTATTATGATTCCGATACAAAGACCGTTAACTTTGTAAGCCGTGGGTTTTTCACAGTTGCAGTAGGCTGTGAAAAATGATGAAACATAAAAAATCATCGTTCACGTTAAAAAAACTGTAGTTCATGTCGAAAAAGACAAAAACCGGTTTTCATTTGGTATAATGATAGAGCTCATTTTAGTAAAAATGAGTTCATACTGTGAATGATGGAGGGGATAACAATCATCGTTTTAGAAGAAATATTAATGGCAAACGGATTGACCGTGTTAATGATGTGGTTCCTTTTGTTTTGCAGACGAAAGAACAGAGAGAGCCTTCATGTGGGGGATAAAATATATGATGGAATAGCAATCGTAAATTTAGTGGGGGCATTGTCTGAAACCATTGCTTTTCTCGTAGATGGAAAACAGTTTACTGGCAGCCGGCAGATTAATTATATCTCTAACAGCATATGCTTTATAGGGACAGTCAGTATGGGTATGCTTTGGTGTATGTACGTGGAATTGCGTATCTATCGAAATTATAAAAGAATGGTTCAAAAAGCAGGAGTGGAGATATTTCCCTGGCTGGTAGAAGTAATTATGGTTTTATGTAATCTGTTTGGAACAGGGATTATGTTTAAAATATCCGGGGAGAATGTATATCAGAGAACTGCCGGTGTGCTGGTGGGATATATTTCGCTTGTCATATATTTTGCTTACAGTATCTATCTGGTGTATCATTCCAAAAAACAAGGGGTTAACCTGAATTTTTTCCCGGTGATCTATTTCGTTGGTCCTTGTTTTGCAGGTGTAGTTCTCCAGTTCCTTTTTTATGGAATTACATCATCATGGGTGCTGGTTGCGGTCGCATTGATATTTGTGCAGATGCAGTCATACGCAGAGAGTTTGTATATGGATGAGCTTTCCGGATTATATAACCGAAGATATTTTAATGCGGTGCTTGCGGAAAAGAAAATTGCAAGCCATAAATCCTTATATGGAATCATGATGGATGTAAACGATTTCAAGTGTATTAATGACAATTTAGGTCATAGTACGGGCGATAAGGCTATTTGTACGTTGGGAAATATACTCATCAGATCCATACCGGATGATGGTATGGCAATCCGGTATGCGGGAGATGAGTTTATTGTGCTGCTGTCAGGTGTTGATACGGAGCGTGTCTTAGCGACAATGGAGGAGATTAACCATAATCTGTCCCGGTTTAATGAATCCGGAATAGAACCGTTTCATTTAAGTGTTTCTATGGGATACACGGAATTTGGGACAGAAGATGATGCAGAAACTTTTTTAATGCATATGGATGAGAAAATGTATGAGGAAAAACGGAAATATCATATGCGAAAGAAATCAGCCGGTTTGGAAAATAAAGTATAGCATTACGTTCCTGCCATTTGTCCGATAACTGGTTGCAATGGCACAAGAAAAGAAAATATTATAATCATCAAACGAGTAGCAGACTGGTGTAAATCCGGTTTTGCTGCTCGTTTTTATATTTATGGTTATAGGCAGGGATGCTCCACATTTCAAGATAGTAAATAACCGTGTTATGGTTGATGGAGAGGCATTTTTTGTTTTATGAGAAAACCAGTTACCCATATAGATAACTGGTTTTTAAGGGATAATGTTAATGAGTATGTGCGATAGTGGAGTTATCAAGAAGTGTTCGTAAGGCATCCTGAAGGACTTGTGAGCAGTTGATTCCGCGCTTGTCAGCAAGACGGACCATCCAACTTGGAAGAGAAACATTTTTTCGAACGGCGCGAGTATCTGTCTGGGCACGATATTCAATGGTATCTGCGGAAATCAGGGAACAGATTGTGCCGGCATCAACACTTAATTTTTCCTGTGGTGATGGAGGAGCAATCGGTTCGCCTTCATCCTCTGCAACAACAAGCCATGCGCTCATTGCATCGGTAATTTGGTCAATTGCATCAGAAAGACTATTGCCAGTAGTGATGCATCCAGGAAGATCAGGGACTTTTGCGTAGTATCCAGATCCGTCCTCGATAGGTGTAAACAAAGCTGTATAAATATATTTCATAGTAACCCTCCTATTTGGAAGCAGGAAACATATTTAATGCATCCTGCTAATATTGGCTTCCTTGAAGATGTACTTCATGTCGTTTTCATTGAAATCGTGTCGTTTGACAGGTACGGTGCTGTGTGTCTGCGGATTGTAGTAAATGTCGTGATTAGCACCGTGGCGTTTCAATTCATAACCGGAAGCACTGAGTTGTTTAATCGTTTGTTGCCTTGGATTCATTATGTACCTCCTTTAATTATATCATACACAATATTACACAAAAGTCAACTAAAATACACAAAAATACACAAGAAATAAAGTGAATGTGCACTACGGAATTTTCCAAATCAGCCGGAATTGTTTTTACCGGAGGCGGCGGATTGTGCAGAGAGTCATGAAGCAGAGGTTGGGGCGGATTGTGGAGGAGCAGGTCGGACAGTTGAGGATGGTTTGGCAATAATTTTTATTTGATATAATCGAACACATGTTTTATTATATAGGCATATAGGGAGGTAGCAAATGGGAGAAAAGCTAAGCAATGAACTTACGGATAAAGAAAGAGAAATGTATGAGTATATTGTAAAATATATGGAAGAAAATTTAATTTCTCCATCTTTTCAAGAAATCTGTAAAGGAGTAAACACAAAATCAAAGTCATGTGTGGGGAACAATATTTTCAGTTTTGCATACTGATTGTTGCTATTATCAATCTGATCGTAATGATCTTTTCTAACCATAAAAAATAACCGCCCCTACCAAAGACCGGTTATTTTTTAAAACTAACTTTGGCAAACCGCCTACACGGTATTGCGTTTTGTATTTTCATAATACCATTGCGTAATTTTTTGTCAATGATTTAAAGATCTTTGCTGGATACCGGCATAAAATAAGGTTCAGACCATTGTAAAACTCAAATGAATAATGAAGTTTATAATTAGTGTCTGCTTACTCAGCAGGCACTAATTATATTTTATTAAATTGTTTTATTATCTGCGAACAATTTCTAATCGTTCGCGCTGGATAAGTTTTTCATACTGCCTCAATTGAAATACTGTCTACCTGTGCACTTAAATGATTTTAGACACCAGATCCATATCTATTATAGAGTAAGATCAGTATAAGCAAAACGAGTATCACTATATATCTTTTTTTCATTATTATAAATAACTTGAAGCATAGAAATTGGTTTTACTCGAATAAGTTTGAGATGTAATCTTTACAATTCCTACATTTCCAACTCCAACATAAGTATCAAGATTTCCAGAACATTTTAAGGTAATACAGGAGGAAGTACATGTGGTTTTGTTACTTTGTCCAGAAAGTTTATATGTATATATAACAAAGTCAGAATCTACGCTTGCATTAGAAGCACTTGCATTTGTCCAGTGCTTTCCACTATAATATCCAACGGCATCACAACTATATATAATATATAGAGATGAACATTATAATTCCCGCAATTTCATTTCATTTATTTTCTTTTTGCGCGTAATCGTTCTATTTCTTTTTATCCGATTATAAATTGATATAACAGTAGGAATATTTGTAAGCATAAAGATAATGATACAATTGTGTATCTTATCCTTTATAGACATCTGATTTTTGGAAACGAAACTATATGAGAGTGTCAATAACCCCTGCTTCTCAACGCGTTCGAAACTTTCTGGTTTAAAATTAAGATACACTATAATTAATACGATTGAAAGAACAAGAAAAATAATTGGTGTTAATGATACGGTAGTTGTTCTTCTTTTTTTATTTAAATATGATTCTAAAAAACGTACACAAATAATGGTTAATGCCATTATTATTACGATGAATAAAATTGTAGAAAATTTCATTTATTCTCCTTTTTGCTCTCTGTATTTTTTTATCAATATTTTTGCTGTGTCAAAATCAAGTTGATCATCTATTACCATTTTTTTAATTAATGAAATATAAGCGTCATTTTCTATTTGATCATTCATTTGCATTTTTTGTATAAGTCGATCAAGTCTCAATCGCACGGTAGGATATGTTATATGATACAATTTTGCAACCTCTTTTAAAGAGCCAGATGACATAACAAAATTTTTTATAAATGTGATATCTTCATCACTTAAATTGTATATCCATTCTTGCGCTTTTCGTCTCATTACCAACCCCTTTCTTTAATATTGTTGATATTATCATTTAATAATGTTAAAGTCAACTGCTAATATTATGTTATTTACATATTTTTATCTTAATAATCATTCGAAACCTCAAACTAGTAAATATAAGGTTTTCAGATTCGAGGTTACTCTCAACCCCCTTGCTTTTGTTTATATTTCTTCAATCATCAGTTATAAAAAACAGAAGCATTTTAATCAGTTCACCATGTCGGTTTCATTTATATTGGAAGCACAAGGTGTAGAGCAGAGATTGTCCGTGTCGGGTGGGTGGAGCAACTAAGAAATTGTTTGGTATTACAGCGGAAGAACTTTTGAAAAAAGCACGGTAAAATGCTGACTTATCAATTGAAAAATAATTATTTTGTATGGAATATCTGCATGGCTCCATAAGTATGCGGCAAATGCGGAGCCGTGACCTTTCTCGACGGGCAGGAAAAATTCCGGCAGGTTGCGCACGTATTACACAATTGCTTGAGATTGGCGTGTGTTGTTGTATCCAGATGCAGGATCAGCGTTGCTGTCTTAAGCGGCCGGAGCATCTGCCCCTCGGTAAGCTGGATGCCATCCGGGGCAAGCCGCCCATAAATCTGTGGGAGCAGGTCAAGGGAATAGGTATCTCCCAGAAAAGATAATTCTGCAAGATACAGGTGGCTCTGACGTTCTACCACATGTGCAAACTCTTCATAAGCCTTTGACAAAAGCATCAGGCTGATGCAGTCCACAATGTAAGCCTCCTGGATCTGTTCATGGTTCAGATATAATTCCGACAGTTCATCCACTCCGTTTCCAAGCGTCACAAACCCATAGGCATAGTGAGGCAGGGAAACCCCGTCTAAATCCTGATCCAGAGAGTAATACGCATAGGATTCAACCAGGGGAAGAAGTGCCGTATAAATTGCCTGAATATGGGGCAGGTCATCCGGAGGGAAATGGAAACGGCTGCAAAATTCGTTCCAGTCACCGGAGGATAATCCGGGAGTAAGTTTACATTTCATGGGATACATCCTCCTTATCGGAAGCTGCCATAACGGCTGCAATTTCCTGAAAGCGGCCCGTGACCTTATCATAGTTCTTTCGGTGATGGGGAAAGCCACAGTTTATGCAGGATTTGATACCATTTTTTAAATATTCACAGTTTCCACCACAGGATTTCCCGAGTGTATAGAGGGGACAATAACAAAACAGACAGTTAAAGTCCGCCTCCGGGATTCCTTTATGGCATGGAAAATATTCACATTTTTTATTTTGAAAAAACTTATAATATTCGCTCAAAATGGTTTCCTCCAATCAAAGCACAATCATAGCATAATTATATCGGAACAACAAGCGGATCGCAAGAAATGCGAATGACATAAAAATTGCATTTCAGTGGGAAATGATACCTTTTGCCCCTTTTATCATTATAATATTTACATCTTTTTAAGAACGCAGGTATAGTGGCTCAGGCAATTGAGGGTTTGAAGCAAAAAGTTGAAAATTAAATAAAAAATACTTGACTTAAAGTTAACTTTAAGTGGTATATTATGATAGATAAAATCGGAAGGAGAATTTATTATATGTATATCGAAAAGATTAACGGACCGGAAGATGTGAAGAAATTAAATATAGAAGAGATGACAGCTCTCGCAGAAGAAATGCGTCATGCATTATTAAAGAGGGCAAGTATTCACGGCGGGCATTTTGGCCCGAATTTTGGCATGGTAGAGGCAATCATTGCACTGCATTATGTTTTTGAGTCCCCAAAGGACAAAATGGTATTTGATGTTTCCCATCAGACCTATCCGCACAAGATGCTGACCGGTCGAAAAGATGCCTATTTATATGAAGAACATTACGATGACGTGACGGGATACAGCTGTCCGCAGGAAAGTGAACATGACCATTTTACGGTCGGACATACCTCTACATCCGTCAGTCTGGCATGCGGTCTGGCAAAGGCAAGGGATCTTCGTGGGGAAAGTGCAAATGTGATCGCAATTATCGGAGACGGTTCTTTAAGCGGAGGAGAAGCCTTAGAAGGAATGGATTTTGCGGCAGAATTAGACAGCAACATGATCATTGTAGTAAATGACAATGATATGTCAATTGCAGAAAATCATGGAGGACTTTATTCAAATCTGAAATTACTCCGCGAGACAAACGGACAGGCAGAGTGCAATTTATTTAAAGCCATGGGACTAGATTATGTCTATGTGGATCATGGAAATGACTTAAGGGAGCTGATCGGGGCTTTCAAACAGGTAAAAGACAGTAAGAAACCGGTTGTTGTCCACATTAATACATTAAAGGGAAAAGGTTATAAACCGGCAGAAGAGCATAAGGAAGAATGGCACTGGCATCTTCCATTTGATATTGAGACCGGAAAATCCCATTTTCCGGAAGTGGAAGATTATTCTTCGGTGACCTGTGAATATCTGATTGAAAAGATGAAAAAGGATCCGACAGTTGTTACAATTACATCCGGAACCCCGACGATTCTCGGATTTACGCAGGAGAAAAGGAAACAGGCCGGCCGGCAGTTTGTAGATGTGGGAATCGCGGAGGAGACAGCGGTAGCACTTGCTTCCGGAATTGCCAAAGGTGGCGGAAAGCCGGTATACGGTGTGTATTCCAGCTTTATCCAGAGGACGTATGACCAGATTTCACAGGATCTGTGTATTGACGGGAATCCGGCAACGATTGTTGTGTATACGGGATCGGTATTTGGCATGACGGATGTTACCCATCTGGGACTGCAGGATATTCCGATGCTTTCTAATATTCCGGGACTGGTTTATCTGGCACCGACAACAAAGGAAGAATATCTGTCAATGCTTGACTGGAGTGTGGAGCAGAAGGAAATGCCGGTTGCGATCAAACTTCCGGGCGGAGACATGATTTCGGATGGCAGAGAAGTCACAAAAGACTGGAGCCAGCTCAACACCTATGAGGTAACGGAAAAGGGAAGCAAAATTGCACTGATCGGACTCGGAACATTTTATTTCCTGGCACTGCAGACCGCAGAAATGCTGGAGAAAAAAGGTATTCATGCAACGGTAATCAACCCGTATTATATTACCGGACTGGATGAAGGACTGCTGGAGAAGCTGAAGGCAGACCATGACACGGTAGTTACACTGGAAGATGGCATCCTGAATGGTGGTTTCGGAGAAAAAATCGCAAGATTTTATGGAAGCAGTGATATGAAAGTCTATAATTACGGATTGAAAAAAGAATTCCTTGACCGGTATGATGTAAATGAGGTATTAAAAGAGAATCATCTGACAGCAGAGCAGATTGTAAATGACGTATTATAGAAGGCAGAAATAAACAACAAACCTTGTGAGAATCGACACAATATGGTAAAATATAACATACTAGAGCTTATTTTGCATAGTGGTTAGAATAGCGGGCTCATGGAAGGAGCGGTATCATATGAAGAATAAAGATTCGAAAGCAAGGATGCAGATTATTTTCGGGATACTTTTGTTTGCGTTTATTTTTATGGCAGAGTTGTATGCCATAGTCAATTTCCCGAAGATGTTTATTGTTCTGGTTGTTTTGGCAGCAGCAGATCTGATATGCCTGTATGTTGCAATCAGAGGCGTGATTTTAGTATATGAGACAAAATATGCCCGGAGAGAGGAACAGTATGAGAGTATTTTCAAGTCGGAAAAGGCATCATATCTCATGCTGAAAAAATATTTTGAGGAAATATCGGTGAAGCTTGCATATATGGAAGAGGCATCTAAGATTCCGACAGAGGAAATTGTCAATGCACAGAAGGGAATAGCGAAAGTAATTATCAAGCGGTCCCATGAGAATACCGATGCATTGATGAATTCATACGAACAGCTGCTGGACCGGTTTGATACGTTCCAGAAAGGAATGGATGGGTTCGGTACAGTTGCGGGTGCTTATAAGGACGAGATTCTTTCAGCCTGTAAGGATGAAATTTCTTCGGTGCAGAAGGATGGAAAAGAACAGGAACATTCACAGGATAAAGAGATAGCCGCAAAGCTGCAGGAAATCATTATTGCAATGAAAGATATGGAACTGCGCCTGAATCAGACCATTATGAACAGTCAGAAAGTGGTTGTTTCCCAGCCGCAGGTTTCTGTACCTGTGGCAACACCTGTAGAGCCACAGCCGGCACCGCAGAATCATGTGGAAGAAACACCGGTAGAGCCGGAGATCTCACCAGAGCCGGAAGAAAGTATGGAGCCGGAACCGGAGATTTCGCCGGATCTGGAAGAAAACCCGGAACCGGAAATTTTGCCGGATCTGGAGGAGAGCCTGGAACCGGAGATTTCGCTGGAGCCGGAAGAAGATATGGAACCGGAGATTTCGCTGGAGCCGGAAGAAGATATGGAACCGGAGATTCTGCCGGATATACCGGAAGAGGAGGATTTAAAGCCGGAGGAAGAGCCTCCGATCATGGCAGCGGATGAGATTATTCCTCCGGATCCGGAAGAAGCCATTGAGGAAGCAGAAGAACTGGTAGAGCCGGATCCGATTCCGGAGGATGCGATCGTTGAGGAAGCGAATGATGGGAATTTGCCGGAGGAAGAACTTCCACCGATGCCGGATCTGTCAGATCCAAACCGTTCCATGAGCCCGGATGAGATAGCTGCGCTGTTTGCGAATATGGGCAACGATAACAATGCGGATAAAGTTGAGGAACCTGCCGAGGAAACTGTGGAACCGGAGGATATTCCGGAGCCGATTGAAGAGCCGGAAGCCGTAAAAGAAGCACCGCTTCAGCCGGAAGAACCGGCTGATCCGAATAAGGCATTAAGCCCGGATGAGATAGCTGCGCTGTTTGCAAGTATGGGAACGTAAATCAAACGGATAAAATAACGGATAACGCCATTTGTTCCACGTAAAAACGTGTGACAGATGGCGTTTTGTCATAAAATGGAAAAATGTAGTTGCATTTCTTTTTCATTGTGTTATACTTAGGTCGTTGCAATTTAATAGTTTAAAGCAGAGTAGACACATGTGCGTTAAGTGCCGGATGAACAGGGAGTTGTCACCCGGACGAAAAGAGAATCTTGCGGTACATGAGTCGCATCCCGCTGCATCCGAAGATAATATTATCTCCAGTTGTAGTACGGTGAGGTCTGCAAAGGAGGTAATTTTTTTATGAAAAAATTCGTTACTTTGTTCACCGATTCTTTCCGTGAATTAAAAGCGGTAAGAACCATCACTACCATGGCAATGCTTGCTGCAGTTGCTGTCATTCTAGGATTTTTCTCCATTGAATATGGGCAGTTTATTCGGATTGGTTTTTCCAGTATTCCAAATGGTATCATTGATTATCTGTTTGGACCGGTGGTTGGAGGAATTTTCCATGGTGCGTTGGATATTATCAAGTATATGATGAAGCCAACCGGACCATTTTGTCCACAGCTGACGCTGGTTGTTATCCTGGCCGGAATCCTGTATGGATGCTTTTTTTATAAGAAAAAGCTTACGATCTGGCGTGTGCTGGCAGCTAAATTTGTAGTTATGCTGGTCTGTAACGTGATTCTGACAACACTTTGTCTGAATGTGTTATATGGACAGGCATTTATGGTGCTTCTTCCGGCGCGTGCGCTGAAGAACCTGATTATGTGGCCAATTGATTCGGTGATCTTTTTCGCAATCACAAAGGCCTTAGAACAGATTGGACTCTTTCGCATGTTCCAGAAGCCTGTACTTGCAAATTCTGCAAATATGCAGGGGAATTAAAAAATTTAATAAGTTATAGAACAAAAGCCGTCCGCAGAAAGAAAACTGCGGACGGTTTTTTATAAATTTATTTACGGATCGGATGGGTGGCAATATTTTTTAAAATACGAACAGCGGTCTGCATACCTTCCACAGAGATGTGTTCATATGGGCCGTGGAAACCATAACCGCCGGTACCGAGATTTGGACACGGCAATCCCATAAAGGACAGTCTTGCGCCGTCTGTACCGCCACGGATCGGACGGGAGAGCGGTGTCAGACCTTCGGAGGCAATTGCCTGTTTTGCCAGATCCACGATCTCCATTTTATCCTCAATGACAGAGATCATATTCTCATACGAATGTTCGATGTCGAGCGTGACGGTTTCCGGTCCATATTTCTGATTCATGGATTGTGCAAGGTCACGCAGATTCTGCAGACGTTTCTCAAATGTGGTTTTATCATGGTCACGAATGATAAAGGAAAGGGTGGCGGAAGCCACATCTCCGGACATATCGGTCAGATGATAGAATCCTTCCCGGCCGCTGGTGTGTGCCGGCGTTTCCGCTTCCGGAAGCCGGGAAACAATTTCACATCCCACCAGTGCCGCATTGACCATAATGTCTTTTGCTTCGCCCGGATGAACATTTACACCTTTAATATGAAAGATGGCACTTGCGGCATTAAAATTTTCGTAAGCCACTTCGCCTTCGTAATCACCGTCCACTGTGTATGCATAATCTGCCTGAAAGATAGCAAGATCAAACAGATCCGCACCTGCGCCGACTTCTTCGTCCGGCGTAAATCCGATCCAGAGTTCCCCGTGTGGTGTACCTTCTGCAATCAGTTCTTCCACGGCTGTCATGATTTCGGCAACACCTGCCTTGTCATCAGCGCCCAGAAGTGTGGTACCGTCTGTCGTGATCAGGGTTCTTCCTTTTAAAGAGGCAAGGGATGGAAAATCACTTACCTTTAAGACATCCTGACTTCCTTTTAATAAGATATCCCCGCCATCATAGTCGGGAATGATCTGTGGTTTGACATCTTTTCCGGGAAAATCCGGGGCGGTATCCATATGAGCGATAAAGCCGATGGATTTACAGTTTTCCATGCCCGGTGTGGAAGGAAGCTTGGCATATACATAGCAGTGATCGGTGAGGAGTATATTGGTAAGACCGAGAGTTTCCAGTTCCTGCTTTTCTTCTTCGTTCATATATTACTCCTCCGTCTCCATGGTTTCCTCGGCCTTGCGCCGCAGTTCCTCCTCCGCGTCCTTCACCCACGGCAGCTGTTCCAGAATGGTGCGCTTGGACAGCAGGGGAGAGAGGGACAGCAGCGTGCTCGCCAGCGCCGTGTGATCCTGCGGCAGGTTCTTGTAAAACGTGACCCGCCCCTGTTCCAGCGCCACCGGCGTCCCCAACAGGGCAAAGCCGCCGGAAAGCGCCGTCAGCAGCCGGTGCAGGCCGTCCAGAAAGCTGCGCTCCTTAGCAAGGCGCACCTGCTCGATGCCCCACAGCTTATACTGCATCGCCACGCCGGAGGCGTTCCCGGCGAAGTGCTCGTCGGAGAGATCCGGCGTCATGCTCAGTTCCAGAATACTGCGGCGTAGATTGCTTTCCAGCTGGGCGAGGGCCTCGTGGTTCAGATTCTTCACCACGAATTCCGCACGGCCCCCTTCCGCCAGAGAGAGGATGCGGGTGCGGTTGGCCTCGTCGATGTCCCCCTGGGTCGTTCCCTGCATCCCGTACAGGGCGAGGAATGCGTTGGCCACCGACTGCATATCGTCCATAGCCCCGGAAAGCAGCAGGTTGTAGGCGTCCAGCAGGCCCGTCACCATCTCGAAATCGCCGCAGGTCTGGCAGTTGTTGTTGAAGGGCACCAGCGCCAGATGTCCCGGCAGATTTTCCTCCGGCGCGCCCAGAGCCACCCGCTGACCGTCCCATGTGAAGGGCGCGCCGGAGGAAAATC